>MDTE01153214.1_pt1 | contig 11901 bp, 12 predicted proteins | sample 811231 | NCBI WGS metagenome assembly MDTE01 (sample SAMN05326651, study PRJNA326480) | marine metagenome | isolation source: seawater | place: Indian Ocean: Red Sea | collected 2010
GGTCAGGTATACATGGCACAGCCGCCTTCGAATAAGTAAATGTCGAAATGTAGAGGCCCTAAGGGGCCTCTTTTTCATGCAAAAAAACACGCTTTTTCGCGCTAAAAAGCTTGACTCCGAGGCTACTTTTATGAGATCATATATACATAATAACGAAGTGCTTGAAAGTTCGACCTTCTAAAAAATAGAGAAACTTTACTTGATTAAGAACTTAGTTCCTCATGAACACCGAAAGGGTTTCTTAATCATTAGAAAACAGTCACGAAAGTTCAAAAGTCGTTGAGAGGTCACAGGTTCGAATCCTGTCACAACAAGGGTTGTGTGGAGAAGTGGTCCTAATCTTTCTGAACTGCCATTGACCTTGAAATAGTAGGTTGAATACAAAGCATAAGACTTATCGTAAATCGTAGAGTTTGTGGGTAAGAACACAACGGCGTAAGTAGAGGTGATAGTTGAATCTACTTTAGTAACCGGTTAACTACTTCACTATTCGAGCGAGAGCGGTCATAGAATCTTTTTTACTGAACTCATTATTTAAACATTTTGAGGATTCACCATGGTGGATTGTGAAGAGCATCAGTATCAAAAAATGATAGATTATATTTTGAGTCGTTAGTGTAAGGGTAATCAAGAATGGAGAAGCTTGAAGTAACCAGACTCCCTGAGACTTTTTAAACGAAATATAATACTAGAGTAAGAGTTGACAAAAGAACTATCATTGATGACTCACGGCGAGGGCATTGTGTATTCCTGTCGGTATAATGGTTAAATTTAGAGTTGTGGACATGATAGAGTGGTGATATACGAATACAAGATGGAGGCGTGTTGACTGGTTGTTGAAAAAACAAGAGAGGAGACTCAAGCGTTCAACAATCAGATAGTCGGGGACTATACAGAACCCGAGCGTAGAGAGAAGTCCTGAGTTAGAGTATGATGATAAGTTATGGATGTGAGTTGAAAACAATGGTTGCTTGCAGTGTTAGATTCTTGGAGAATAAGAGAGTATAGTCGTCTAACAGTTAGTAGGGAGATTTAATATCTCGCTTGATGATGGAAATGAAAACTTGGTTGCAAACAATGAGTAATTTCAAAGGAACTTTCACATATTTAACCACCTCGGAGTGAAATGAAAGGGTCGCAACCTTTCTCCAAGGTGGTTTTTTTTCGTGTGAAGGAATTCTCCGTTAAGTTGGTTGGAGGTTGAGGAGAAAAAAGACGAAGTAAGATTTCTTTTCTATATTGATTTATAGTTGGAATAAAACCTATTAAGACGAGGTAAGGCTCTTACAGGAAATCTTGAATAGTAGTCTGAAATGGTCTGATGAAATTTATGTTTAGTATCGGGATTCAGGTAAAACGAACTCACATTATAGTGGACAGGCCGAAACCACTTAGATAAAAAATAGAGCGTAAGAAATTGGGGTAGTACCCAAGAAATTGAAAAGAGACTAATTCTAAACAAAAAGCGAGGTAGTAGGGGTTGAAACCCCGCTACTTTTTTGTGTACGATCATAGTATGAATAATAAAGGCGAAAAATTGAGACAAATATTTTTAGACATGGACGGAGTTCTAGCAGACTTCGAGACTACTTGTTCCGAAATGTTAGGTGAGAAGATTGGAAACAACTCAGACGGACATCTTTTATATGATAAAAATAAAAGAGAACTAACAGCAAAACACTTATTTAGAAAACTAAAACCTTATCCAGACGCTTGGAAATTGATTGACTGGTGTGCTAATTCAGGTATACCTACAGAGATATTAACAGCAGCTGGTACAGTAAACAGACAAATAGTTATTAAAGATAAAATTGATTGGGTGAGAGAATATGTTCATCCAGATTGGTTGTTAATACCAACTTTCAAAGGTTCTCAGAAAGCTGCTTTTGCACATAAAAAAGCAGTATTGATTGATGATAGAGAAAAAAATATTGATTGTTGGGTGGAAGCTGGTGGTATTGGAATACTACATACCAAGGCTGACGATACAATTGCTAAGTTAAATGAAATCATTGAATCCTAACAGTAAAACAAAGAGAGGTGTCTTAAAAGGCACTTCTGTTATGTCTTTGCTATCAAAAAAGGTTGAATTAAAGAAAGAACTTATTTCTTTGAAGAAAACCAAGTCACAGCCTAAAAGGCAAGAGTCTCTCTTAGAAGAAATCGAAAATATTGAGACTTATCTCTCCAAGCACAAAATACAAAAATAAATTAACATAAATACTGCTTATGAAGACATTTAGTCACTATTTGCAGAATCTACCAGAAGAGAATAAGTTAGATAAACTTAAACATGGTTTGCCTTTAACAAAGAAAAGAATCAAAGTTTTTTCTAGACCATATCCAGAATTTGAACACTTTGACTTTGAAACATATGAAGGTATGCCACCACCTAAAAATTCTTCACATCAAGCTAGAAATGAGATTAATTTTCTGATATCATTACAGCCTATGCGAGATAAAGAAGCTGAAGAAATGATATTTCATGATAAAAAGATAGTTGAAGCTTTTGAAGAATATTTAGCCATTTATGGCCTAGAAGACCGAGTAGATATAGAAAGAATTAGAAATATTCAAGAGCAATCAGATGTTATCACATTACAATTAAAAAGATTTTATGATAGACCTAGACCAGCTAAACTAGCTAAGGCTCTAGGTATAGATTTACCACTTTTCCCATTACAGACAGCAGAAACACCATCATATCCATCAGGTCACGCATTACAAGGTAGATTATTAGCTAGACTTATCTCAGATGAATTACCAATCGAACATAGAAAAAATATATTAGATATCGGAAAAAGAATAGGTATCGGTAGACAAATAGCTGGTGTGCATTATCCTACAGACACGGAGTTTGGTGTAAAAGTGGCTGATGAACTTTACCGTTTAGTCAATACTGGTATGGAACCAACACTTAAACTAGAACAAATAACTGAAATGACTAAGAAGGCTATGCAAAAACAAATAGCCGATTTAGATAAAGGTTTAGAAGTTGTATCAAATCCTGATAGAATAGGTAACTCAGGTAAATTATCAGATGGTGAATTCTCTAGAAAGTTACAAGGTATGGGTGCTAAAGAAGTTGAAATGATTCCACCAAGAACAGGTAAAAATAAGAGTGGTCAATTCAATATGTTTTCTTTTGATTTTGATGGTAAAGATTATGACATAGTTTTAGCTGGTGAAGTTAAGGGAAGAGGTACAAAAGGCACAGAAGATAATGAAGAGTCTTTCTTACTAGTCTTATCAGCATTACAATCAGGAGCTAGTGACACCGATTTACTTGATAAAATGAAAGACAAAAATGTTTATGAGAAAGTTGGTATTACTGCAGAGAGAGCTCAAAATTTAGTTGACTATTTAGAAAATAAAACAGACTGGTTGATATCTCATAAAGCACAATGTAAAGCTCTAATGAAAGTTATAGGTAAAAAACAACCTAAAAAATATGTTAAAGATGATAGTAAACTTGATATCAATAGACAAGCCGTAAAACTATTTAAATCAGACATGGGTATGAATATGTCTAGGTCATTAGATAAATGGAATCCAGCAGATGTATGGTTATACTATGACAGCTCTGTTCCAGAGCACTCTACAATAGCAGAGTTAAACAAATATCTATATGACTCTATAAAGGGTAAAAAAGGTATCATAGGTATATCTCTCAAAAAAGGTATAGGTAAACTAGACTATAAAAATTATTATCCACCACAAGAAAAAGAACTTGATAAAATAGATTTAAAATTATCAGCAGTAGGCTCTCTATCAGGAACAATTAAATTTGTTGGTGACCCTGCTATTGAGGCACAAAGTTTAGCGTTCAGAATATTTCAAGCGAAAGATACTGATAGAATTAGAGGTGAGGCAGAGAAAAAAGGTGCAGAAGCAGTTCAAGGAAAAGTTCAATTAGCTATGTTAGATAAATTCACTGGTAGAAAGTTTGACTCAAATATTAAGAAAGCTGGTGGGCCTGATATAATAGAACTAAAGGGTAAAGAGTATGTACTAACTAGAAATGGTAAGAAACAATTCGCTCAAGCTTCAAAATCTTGGAAGAAAATATCAAGAAGAAGAAATCTAGTATTCGCCAGAGGTGCTACAGCTAAACAATATACAGACGCTTTTAAAAGTGAAAAGAATTTTCTAAAATGGTTGAATGACCAAGATATGTTAGAGAATGCAGCAAAATCATGGGCAAATTCTAAATTTCAAGTCTTGAAATTATTTGAACTAATTGATACCATGGGAGAAGACGGTGAGAAAAAATTAGCTATGAATCTATTAAAATACGCTAGCTCAGAATCAGATTTCTCAGCAGCACACTTAAAACTAGAATAAGATATGGAAATACAAATAACAAATACACCTAACAAAGTTAGGCTTTTCGAGGGTGATTATGTCAAAGATTTAAATCCAGTTGATGTAGTCGAAATTTTTAAAACACCTCTTACAGGTTCTTATAATTGGGACTATACTGTTCAAGATAATCGAATCAAAAAATTATATGAACTAGGAAAAGAACTTAATTGGAATGTAGAATCAGATTTAGACTGGTCTCCTGAGTTCGAAGGCATGGGTGATGAAGAGTTTGACTTTGAAGATAATCAATGGTCAAATCATCCAGTTTACAAAGAGATGCCTAGATGGAAGAGAAAGGAGTTCTTTCATGATTTAAGTTCTTGGAGTGTTAGTCAGTTCTTACATGGAGAACAAGGTGCTTTATTAGTAGCGAGTCAACTCGCAAGTTGTGCACCTACATTTAACGCTAAACTATATGCAGCTTCTCAAACTTTTGATGAGGCTCGTCATGTTGAGGCATTCAATAAATACTTACAAACAAGAATTAAGAAAAGTTGGCCGATAGGGGCAGCTTTGAAAGGACTACTTGATAAGATATTGACAGACCCAAGGTGGGATTTAAAATTTATAGGAATGCAAGTAGTTATTGAGGGTTTAGCTTTGGCAGCATTCAACGCAGCTAAAGACGGAACAAATGACCCTGTTTTCAAAAGAATGTTAGAGTTAATTATTCGTGATGAAGCTCGTCATGTAACTTTTGGTATAAACTATCTAACAGAATTCGTACAAACTTTGAGTGAAGAAGATAGAAGAGATAGAGCTAAGTTTGCATTAGAGGCTTGTACTGTAAGTCGTCATAGATTGAAAGCTTATGATGTTTGGGAAAAGTATGGTATGAATATAGAAGAGACAGAAGAATATCAAAAAGAAAATATTTTACAAACACAATTTCAAGATGTATTATTTAGTAGAATCATGCCAAATTTAAAGAAAATAGGTTTACTCACAGAAGATTTAATACCTGAATATGAAAAGTTAGGAGTTTTAGCCTACGCAGATGGTGATTCAGATTACGAAACAAGTTGGGAGGAGTTGTCAAAACCACTTAATTAATATGGAATTTTTATCAGAAGGAGCAGGAAAGAATTTACACCTAGAACATTTAGAAGATGAAATTCTAAATTTTGGTGTAGCTGGTGGTCGAAGTGCTATAAACTTTTTAAGGTCACTAAGAGATATGTTCGCAGGTGACAATAAAAAGAAACTAAATGTAACTGTTAAATGGGATGGAGCACCTGCTATATTCGCTGGGCCACATCCAGAGACAGGTGAATTCTTTGTAGCGAAGAAATCTTTGTTTAATAAAACACCTAAGTATTATACTTCAATAGCTGAAATAAACTCAGACTTAGATGGAGATTTAGCCTCTAAGTTTAGAACATCATTTATAGAGTTTAGTAAGTTAGATATGACAGAGATATTACAAGGTGATTTAATGTTCACCAAAGAAGACCTGGCGACTATGGACATAGAGGGTGTTTCACATTACACATTTCAACCAAATACAATATTATATGCAGTAGAAAAAGATAGTAAAATAGGTGAAGAAATAAAGAAAGCAAATATTGGTATAGTTTGGCATACAACTTATAAAGGCAAAACAATTCAAGATTTAAGTGCTTCATTTGGGGCTAAACTACCTAAGAAAATATCTTCTGTATGGCAAGATGACGCAACTTTTAGAGATGTTTCAGGAAAAGGTAAGTTTACTCTCAAAGAAACAGCTAAAGTTACAAAGGCACTATCCAGTGCTGGGAAACAGTTTCATCAAATCAATTCGTCATCTTTTAGTAATTATTTGAGATGGGAGGAAAGTTTAGGTAACTCTGCAGCTGGGGCTAAATTTAAGACATATTTAAATACATTTACGAGAGAAGGTAAAAAACTACCAAAGGGTAGAGCAGCTGTAAAATTTTATCAACAACACTTTACTAAATGGTGGAAAAAGAACAAATCACAAAAACTACAGTCAGATTTACAAGAACATTTAAGATTTATCCGTAAATCAGAGAAAACATTAGAGTCTGTAGTAGATTTCATGAGATTTTTAGTCGAAGCTAAAATGATGATAATTAAAAAAATGAATGAGGCGAAAGGTCTAGCTAAAACTTTTGTGCGAACACCAAACGGATTAAAGGTTGTCAATCCAGAAGGTTATGTTGCAATAGACCATACAGGAGGGGCAGTTAAGATAGTTGATAAATTAGAGTTTAGTTTTAATAACTTTACAGTCGCAAAGAATTGGGACAAATAATGGCTATATGGTATCTTAAACTACTTGAAGAAGATGAAAAAATTAAAAATGAGAAGGAAAAATCCAGTCGCGAAGAACATGGAGAAGTTCAATCGACCAAGCACACATCGCGATAAGACTAAATACTATAGGAGCAGAGACAAAGAGGTAACCATTTATGAATAAAATATTAGACAAATATCTAGCAGAGAGAAAACAACCTCAAGATAAAGATGTTGATGATGTTAAGGGTTCACAACCTAAAAAATATTTCAAAGGTCTAGATAAAGACGATAAGAAAGCTAGAGCTAATTATTTCGCACGAGGTGGTGGAAAAGGAAAAGCACCTGGTGATGACGACCCCGATGCAAAAACAACCCCAAGTAAACATACTAAAAAATACAAACAACTATTTGGTGATAATGTTACCGAGGTTAAACAAGGTAGAGATTATGTGTTTGACAAGAAGAAAAAGAAAGTTGTAATCTCAAAAGATAATTATAAGAAAGTTCAAAGAGATTCTAAAACTACAATCAAAGGTGTGCCTTATATCATGTATAATATGGGTAATCAAGGGACAGTTCTGGCACCAGTTCATTTCGAAGAAGTTGAATTAGAAGAATCATTAGAAGAAAAGAAAAAAGATATGACAGCCATTTCTTCATGGAAAAAGAAACTAAAAAAGGTAAAAGGTTTATCTAAAGACCAAATGTATATGTTAACACAATTACCAACACCTGTAATTACATCTTTAATTAATCAAATTGGTATGGTAGTAGCAAGTAATGATATGGCAGAAGATGGCCATACAGATGTTATCTCTGCTAAAAATCAAGTGAAGATAGCTATGAAAGCTTTAAATACTATGAATCAAGAGTTAAATAAACTTAATGATGAAGATGAATTACCATCTTGGTGGACAAATAAAGTAGCTGTAGCTGTTAATAAACTTGATGGTATGGCTGACTATCTAGATATAAAAGTAGAGAATGTTACAGATATATTTAAAGAATCAGATATAAAAGGATTACAAGAGAAGGCTGAGAAAGCACTAAAGAATAAAGCTAAAGAAACAGGAATGCCATTGGGTATACTTAGAAAAGTATTTCAAAGAGGTGTAAAAGCTTGGCAGAGTGGTCATAGACCTGGAACAAATGCAGTGCAGTGGGGTCTAGCTAGAGTTAATTCTTTTGTTACAAAAGGAAAAGGTACATGGGGTAAAGCAGACTCAGACTTAGCTGCTAAAGTTAGAAAATCAGAAGAGATAGAAGAGAAAGCACCTGATACAGATGATGCTATGAAAAGATATAAAGCAGGTAAAGCTGGATTTACAGACAAAGCACATCTAAAAGCTAAGGGTCTTATACCAAGAGCAGACGGAACAAAAAGAAAATCAGACAAATATAAATGAAAACATTCGTAGAACATATAAACTATGGTCTTTTCGAAGGTAAATATGTACCTTTAGAAATGCCTATGTTAGTAAATGAAGAAGATGTAGAACTGAATAAACCTAAGAGAGGTGGTCCTAAAAAGTTTTATGTCTTTGTAAAGAACGATAAGGGTAATGTAGTAAAAGTTACCTTTGGTGATGTAAAAGGTGGGGCAGACGGTAAGACTTTATCAGTAAAACTTCAAGACCCAGCTGCAAGAAGAAGTTATGCAGCTAGACATAATTGTGATACTGCTAAAGATAAGACTTCAGCTAGATATTGGAGTTGTAGATTACCTGATTATGCTAAAGATTTAGGATTAGCTCCTGTTGATAAAGGAGATGGTGGTGGAATCTACTGGTAAACCATACAAAGACACTATGAAAAATAGTGACTTTTTTATGAGGACTTTTGACGAATGGATAGAGTCTAGTGAACTTATTTGGCACAAAGACAGAAGGCACAGACTAGTAAAAGTTTTAGAAGGAGAAGGTTGGCAGATACAATTCGAAAACAATCTACCTTTTCTATTAGAAAAAGATAAAGAATTTATAATACCTAGAGAAGTTTATCATAGACTTATCAAAGGTAGAACTGAATTAACTTTGGGGATAAAAGAACTATGAAAAGTTTTATAGAATTTAAAGAGAGTAAAGGTGGAGCTAAAGCTGGTAAACTAGAACTTATTAGAATAAATCTAGATAAAGCTAAAGCTTTCGCTGAAGATATATTCAAGAAGAATAATAGAGATTTAGAGGAAGAATTACCTAATTTTGATGACAATTTTATCAAAGCTCAAAGAATCGCTGGTGGTGGTTTTGCTCAAAGAAAAGATATGCCAGTCATATCAAATAATGATGTAAAGAACTTACAAAGAACACTAAAAAAAGGTGAGATTGATATAACTAAACCCTTTTCAAGTCCAGCTGTGGCTAATGACCCTTTTCCACAAGGTTTAGATAAAGGCACAGGTAAATCTTGGCTAAAAAGTGGTATAAAAAGAAATGATGGAGACGCAAAAGATGATGTAGTCAATGTCAAGATTAAAAAAGTTTCTGTTGGTAATTTAAAACCAATTCAAAGTCAAATTTATTTTGATAAATCAATTAAGAATGTGGCAGAGTTTGGGGCTAAAGGAACAAAAGATTTCGCAGAATCTAAGGGTAATACTTTTGTCGTTTCAAAAGATAATCGAATCATAGATGGCCATCATAGATTTTTATCAGCACTTTTAGTAGACCCTAAAATAAAAGTTAATTGTTTAGAGATTGACTTACCTATAAAAGACCTGTTACCATTAACATTATCATATACAGACGCTATAGGTAATGTAAGAAACAAGTAATGAAAACATTCAGAGACATAACAGAAGTTAAAAGTAAAGGCGTGACTTTCACCTTTGGTAGATTTAACCCACCTACTGCTGGACATATGAAACTTGCAGATAGATTAAAATCTGTTGGTCAAAGAGATGATGTTTTCATTTATACATCTCATTCTTCCGACCCGAAAAAGAATCCTCTTACATTTGCACAGAAAAGAAAGTTTATGAATGCTATGTTACCAAGAGGTGTAAAAGTGGCTAGGTCAGATGCAAGAAATGTATTTGATGTGGCTAATGATTTATATAGTCAAGGGTATAGAGAAGTTAAAATGGTGGTAGGTTCAGATAGAATTCAAGAGTTTCAGAATCTACTTAAAAAATATAATGGTGTAAAAGCCAGACACGGATATTATAACTTTCAAAGTATTGAGATAGTATCTGCGGGTGAACGAGACCCTGATGCAGAGGGTATCGAAGGAATGTCAGCTTCAAAAATGAGAGCTTTGGCAGCCACAGAACAAGAACAAGAATTTTTAGCTGCTCTACCTAAGAAGTTTAGAATGGGTAAACAATTATATAAAGCTGTGAGAAAAGGTATGGGATTGAAAGAAGACTTTCCAAACTTTATGTATGAGATACTTGAAGCTGAGAGAACTCCTAGAAAGAAAGGACAACATAGAGGTAGTTCAAGTCATTCTGATTTATATACAGATGAAAATCCAAAAGGTACAATTCATGGCCTTGGATTCAAAGACGCTGCTACAGCCAAGAAAGGTATTGGTATAATTAATAAAGCGAGAAGAACTCACGCACATAAAGTTCAAGCTACACTTGTCATGCAACAAAGAGCTAAAGAAGCTATTAAGAGAACAAAAGACCCTGAGAAAAAAGATAATCTAAAAGCTGCACTTGAAATATGGACAGCTCACTTAGAGAAACTTAAACAGAAAACAAAAGACATGAAAGAATATTATGAGTGGGGTACAGATAAAGGTAGAGAATGGGCACAATCATTTACACCTGGTCAACCTATCATGAAATATGTTAAAAGACTTAGAGAAGCTGAAGACTTACCAAAAGATGTACTAAAAACAAAAGAAAAATACTACAAAGAACTTAAAAAGAAAAGAAAAGACTTTGAAGATAGATACGGAAAAGAGAAAGCTGACGGTGTGATGCACGCGACAGCTATGAACATGGCAAAAGATAAACATGGAATCAGTAATTAATTATCAAGAGGAAGAATTAGAACTTGAGCTCACCGAAGGGGTGAATGACTCTGGTATTTTTAAAGCTATAATTATGGCTGGTGGTCCAGGTAGTGGAAAGTCATATGTAGCTAAGAAACTTGGCCTTGGAAGTATGGGGTTACGGGTAATTAATTCAGATAACTTTTTTGAATTACTACTCAAGAAAAAAGGTTTATCTCTTAAAATGCCAGATAACGAAGAAGAAGAACGAGAGGCAGCTAGATTTTACGCCAAGGCCTTAACAAGCAAAAGACTAGATGATAGTATGAAAGGTAGACTTGGTGTATTAATAGATTCTACATCTGGAGATGTTAAGAAGACAGCTAAAATTATACAGAGATTAAAACAAGTAGGATATGATGTAAAAGTTCTTTTTGTTCAGACAACTTTAGAAGTAGCACAACAAAGAAATCAAGCGAGACCAAGAAGTGTTCCACCTAAAGCCTTAGAGTTTTCATGGAAAGGGGCACAAAAAGCTAAGTCTCAACTTAAATCTATAGTTGGGAGTCGAGACTATCATGAGATAGATAATAATCATGGTGATAAACCAGATATGGCGTTGGCAGGAAAACTTACAAGTTGGTCTAAAAAATTAAACACTAGAGGTCAACAATGGATTCAGCATGTGAGAAATGGTGAGGCACATGGTGTGGCAGAAGAACTTGATATAAATACCATGGATATGAAAAGTTTTTCTGAATTCTCAGAAGCCTTGACAATGAGTCAAAGACTTCAAAGGTCTAGAATAGCAAAAAGAACTGCTAAAAAAAGAGCTAGAGCTGCCTTGAGAAAGAAGAAAAGATTTAAATCACCAGACCAACTACTTGCCAAGGCACAAAAAATGGCAAGAGATGCGATAGGTAAAAAATTAACAGGTGGTATACCGATAGCTCAATTAACAATACCACAAAAAATACAACTAGGTAAAAAACTAGATAAGAAGAAAGGGGCTATAGCTAAATTATCAAAGAAAATGATGGTCAAAGCTAAGAAAGCAGAGAGAGAAAGAATTAAGAATTTAAGAGGTCAATAATGCCAGTAGGTACAAAAGTAGGAGCAGCTTCATCAGGTGGAAATATCAAACTGAAAGACAGTATTGGTAAAGTCGTTGGACCTGCAGATTACACTTCATCAAACTTTAGACTTGGCTCTTTATCAAAGACAGCTTGGATTAATCGAAGAGATTATGGTAATCAAAGTTCTGATGGTAGTACATTAGTCAAAGAAAGTTCACCAGATAATTTCTATAGTTATTATTCATCTGGAGATGGAAACGCCTCTGATTATCAACAAGAC
>MDTE01001833.1_pt1 | contig 11899 bp, 10 predicted proteins | sample 811231 | NCBI WGS metagenome assembly MDTE01 (sample SAMN05326651, study PRJNA326480) | marine metagenome | isolation source: seawater | place: Indian Ocean: Red Sea | collected 2010
GCAATTTCATCAGCCGTATAGGCATGGGCTCTGCCTCCGAACGGAATCTTAAAACTCATGGCTAGACAATTCTGAATGCAGTCTCATCTTCGCTTTTATACCCGTCTTCACGCGATCAAATTGACGCACGAATCTAAAACATCAGCCTCCGACTGACCCGCGTATACGTGATCACTCAAAAACGCAGTCCTAGATTCTTCCGTCATCGTAGTCATTTCGGGGACGTTGAGTACTCTCTCCACGAATTCGACCACATTGGAAATATTTTGGGCGTCCCAAGTTACCCCTGAATTATCAAATATCGTCGTATTCTCAGTGATGAAAGACGCATTACAAAGGGGTTTTCGTTGGACTATCGCTTCGATTCCGATACTGGAGCCGTAGTTGATTACCGCTCTAGAATGATGGATAAGCACGTTTGATGGGATAGACTCATTCGCATAGAAGATCGTTTCGGACAGCCAAATCTCTCTTTCGTCAGGAACCAGTCCCCCCACGAGGTCCCCTCTAGAATGACCCTTTATAACAATATTCGCCGATCGATTCTTGCGCAACGCATTAACCATTCCCAAACACGCTGCCCGATTCATTCTGTACTGCCAGTTTCCGAGAAACACGAGAAAAAATGGCTTATCAGCTGGAACTCCGATGTCCGGATGTTCCGCTAGCGCGAGATCGAGATTCTTATAGGTCCATTCTTCACAGAATCTCGGGCTACCAATCACTGCTAGCTTTTCTTTCAGGACTCCTCGGCTCTGAAAAAATTGTCCCACATTCCGCGACTGGGCAACCACTCGATCAAATCGATTTCGTTCCGAAAAGTCAAATTTTTTATGGCTTGCGCCAAGCGAGACCATAAGTTCGTTAATGTTTTTATTAGTCCATATATGGTACCCGTGAGGCAGGCTAAAGGTCGGAATCATCATTAAACGATTTGCCACTAAAAAATAGCGGGCGAGTTCTCTTCCTGAAATTCCTCCCCATTCCACAATCATGGAACTGCGACGCCTGAATCCCAGAAAAACCAAAGCAGGCAAGACACCTAACAAGGCGTCCAACAATCGACAGAGTCGGGAGCCCCGCAACCTAGGTCTGAAACTTGAGTGATACCAGCGTAGGTATTTTGGGTTCCGCTCTATTATGCCCTCGCGTTTCAGAAATTTGGTCAAATAGTTTTGATCAATACGAGCATCGGTAAAAATCAGCTCGACATGATGCCCCTGTTGCAACGTCTTCCACATGACCGGGGTGAAATGATCGAGATCGTTGAAAGCCCTTACGAGGAAAATTAGCCGTTTTTTTTTCTCTCCCATAAGATTTTAGAGCTCTATTAAGATCTCAGTTAGATTCATCTAAATTTCTTCCCCGTCTTTCTGTTGTAACTAATCGCTAAAAGTCTCTGTTCTCTTCAGTCGCCACACAAATATAAATGGCCGGAACACCGCCTACGACAACTCCATTCGGAACTGACTTAACGACAACCGCGCCAGGCGCGACAATTGCATTCTCTCCAATCGAGATCCCGCCAACGACGACGGAATTACTTCCCAACTTTGCTCCTTTCTTTACGACTGGGGCTTTTCCTCTGTTATTTCCCAAGATTACATTACGATAAAGATGCACCTCTGCCTCGATTACCGAGCCAGAGGTGATTACGACGCCGCCATGATGAAATACAGTGCCGCGAGCAATTAGTGCCGAACTAGAGATTTCGCAATTATTTTTTACCTCATTTCGTCTACAAAAACTCTTTGCGAGAAGTCGAGTAAGGGAGCGGAATTTTCCTTCCTTTCTGTCGAAATACTGTGACAAACGCAGATTGACGGAAATCGAGTACCTCTGCCAAAGAAAATAGTGAATGAGCTTCCTTATTCCTTTTGGAGTCGGGAGCATAGGACCCTCGTCAAAATCGAAACAGTCTCTAAATTTTGATGGGAAATATTCAGCATCCTCAGGCAGGTGGGTACTCATAGCAGACTCCTGTCACTATCTTCCCTGAGCACTCACATCTTCTCAAACAGGTCCCGGACAACTCTCTCGGACAAAATTTCTCGGTAATCTGATCCAAGAGAATTTTTCAAGGGCTTGCTGTGTACAACTGTAGCATCGTACAAAACCTTAAACTCTTGATCACTTAGGTTATCGCATACTCCCGTGGGGATTTTTATTTCCTGCTTTTCTACCATCTTCATAAAATCTCGGTATGCTTGTGGGTAGTAGTCCTCCATGGCTTGCATAACAATGCAGTTAGAGATGCAATGCCGCGTTCCCAAAACAACGCTGAGCCCTGCTGACAGAGGATGCACAAGGCCGACAAGCGTCATACCTATTGCGCTTCCACCTAAATAAGACGCCACCATCATTTTGCTACGATTTTCGTCACTCATCATATCTTGATCCAGAAATACATCTTTGCAGAGCTGGACGACATTCTGGGAATAGGTATCGCCTATTGGGTGTCGATAATTTCCGCCTAAAGACTCTATGCAGTGAATAAATGCGTCCATACCACTGAAGAAATATTGATCTTTCGGCACCGTAGCAGTCAGATCAGGGTCAAGAACTACTTCATCAAAAACCGAGAAATCACTATTCATTCCAAGCTTGACTCCCGACTCAAGATTGGTCATTACGCAAGTTCTCGTGGCTTCCGCTCCGGTTCCCGAAAGAGTGGGAACACCTATCTTGTATACACCTTCTTTCCGAACTAAATCCCAACCCTGATAGTCCGACGTTTTCCCTTGATTCGTCAGCAGGTTCGAGACGGCTTTTGTACAATCGAGCGTACTCCCCCCGCCAATACCAATTATTGCGCAAGGATTTCTGCCGAATGTTTCAGATACTTTTTCCGCGAGTCGATCAACGAGGAAAGTCGTAGGCTCTTTTTCTGTAGGCACTTCTATAACATGGTCTTCAGTACCTATCGAGAGAGATTCGAGGAAAGATTGCCTACGATACAGAAACTGATCAATTAAGAAAACACTACCTGTCTTTAGATCCCTCGTTCTGTCCTCAACAATCGTTCGAAGGTTACTTATTGACCCAAAGCCAAACGATAGTTTCTTTACATTAGTTACAGAACGTATATCAGACATGACTAGCTAACTCACCTTTGATTGGATACCCCTTAAACAAACTTATCGGTTTCTCCGGTGGGACATAGATGACTAACAATCACGATCAATTACAATCAATCTCCGTACGTCAGCCAACCTCAAAGAAACTTTGCAAACGGGAATCATAAGAAAAACATTGAAATGCGTGCACCTGTTTTAACTGTTCGTCAGAAACTCGCCTAGATCGAGATGGACATGATTAAAATGCCCCTCACAATCAGCCGTTTCCAAGTCGGATTATTTCTATTGTTTCTGACGATAAACGTGACTCTTCTTGCGTTTGCCCAACCAACTGTTGTAGACCAGGCGTCTCTACATCCGGCCTACGCGTTCGCGCCCGACGGTACGCGTTACTGGCATCCGGCTCTCAGCTTAGTTCACGATAGGTCTTTTTCATACATCACCGCCGACGGTCAGTGGCACGCTCTTGCGCGGGGTGGTCCCATACCGCCGATCTTTTACGCCACCTTTATCTATACCTTCGGTTTTGAAAATGCTCCCTACTATTTTATTCCAGTTCAATGCGCACTTCTATACGGGCTTGGACTTCAGGCAAGGATACTTGCGGGACTCTTTAAGGCGAACAAGAACCTCGTCCAAGTGCTGATAGTCATAAACCCAAACCTGATTGGAATAGCCCACTTTGCTCAAAGTGAGGCACTCTTTTGCTTCTTTTTTGCTTCGCTGATTATCACAATTGCTTTATTGATTGTCGGCAAAGACAAATCGGGGCTTGTTAATCGATGTCTTCTGATTGGTCTTTTGTCGGGAATTGCCGTGTTGATTCGACCCACCACTTTTTTTTATGCATTGCTTCTCCCTTTTATGGTGATCGCTTTTTATAGTTGGCCTCGCCGACAGAAACTAATTGTCTGGCTTAGAGAAGCCTCCTTAATTTTTGCTCTGATCACGATTTCTTCCGCAATTACTATCTCTCCATGGGCGATAAGAAACTCGCTCAGTCTAGGAAATTACTCTGTTGTACAGGGCTCTATTGGACAATTAGAAGACACTTTAGCCCGGATGTTGGTGAAAAATGGAGTAGGAAATGACACAGAAGTACGTAATCTCATCGCAGGCGATCTAGAAGAAATCGCCATCAAAAACAATTTCCATTTAGCCTGTTTTGGTCGAGGTTCTGATGTTGAGATGTTGGATAGTAACTGCAAAAACCAGATTATCGAGGCCTATATTCGACTGTTTGCTTCACAGCCTCTTAGCTTTATTGTTAACGGCCTCTTGTTCGCAACGGTATCAACCTACTTTGCTGGTGGAGCGACTGCAATCGCGAACACTCTAGGTATGGATCACGCGAGCGAGAAAATCATGCAATCTGAATTCTCTGGCCTGTCCACGTTTCGAACTTTTGCGATGGGGCATATTGGTGAGTTCACCGGCTACATTTTCCTCATGCTAATCACCGCACTATTCGCTTCTTTGTGCCGATTACTTGGGCTCGTTGGCGTACTTACGGCTACCAAGTTCGAAATACCTATTCGTCTTCAACTCTTCTGCATCGTCACCGTAATCATCTTCACTGCTACATTCATGTTTACCGGGGTAAGTAGATTTAGGGCGCCCTTGGAGATCATTCTGATGACATATGGTGGGCTCGGAATCACCACTTTATCCCAGGCACTGAAATTTAAGAAGAGTCGCAAATGCCGAGTCTCCTAAACACCTTTAAGGCAACATCGAAGCCATTCGCCCAACTTATCGTGATTGTCGTTATCACGTTAGGGCTCTTTGAGGCTGTCGTACGCGTTACTGTCGAGACTTCCGGGCCAGGATTATCTACGATCCAACTCCCGTGGATCGGAATAGGTCTAAGACTCCCCCCATACCCTGACCCCAGCACAAAGGTTCAGGAATTCCTTAAACGCACCTCTACTTCAGAAAAGTCGCGAGTGATTTATGATTCTTACTTAGGATATACCTACCGGCCGTCCTATGCTGATACTGGAACTAAACAGATTCATAACGGTAAATCTATTCGCGTCGATGACATTGCGAAAGAGTTCTCCTCTTATCCTGCGTCCCACACCTTGCGGATTGCAATCTTTGGCGACTCTTTCTCCCATGTAGATGAAGTGGCTTACGCTGACTCTTGGGGTAATCAACTTGAAATCAAGTTGAATTCCCTGGGGATTAACACAGAAGTCCTAAATTTTGGAGTAGGCGGCTATGGAATGGATCAGGCTTATTTGAGATACCTTCATCAGGGAATCGAATTCAATCCCGATATCGTCATATTTGGCTTTCAGATAGAAAATGCGTTACGGAATCTTTATCTCTTCCGATACTTCTACAAGCAGGGTCGGAGCGGCATTCTATGGTCCAAGCCAAGATTTGTATTCGAGAACGGTGAGCTAATTTTGGTCAACCAACCTACCCCACGGCCGGAAGAACTTGCCGACATTTTCAATGATTTTCCAAACTGGAAGTACTCGCAGTACGAGCGGTTCCATCACGCTGACGACTATGGAGATCCACTTTGGCATCACCTTACATTCGTGAAATTGCTAATTGAAGTCTATCGGCGGTATAAAATTTCTCTGCTAAGCGACGCACCAAATGGAGAAGCCTATGTTGTTGCACAGAGGATTATTGAAGCCTTCGCTCAATCGGCCAATCAAAATAACTCTAAATTTGTGATACTCCACTTGCCCCCTGGGAATCATCTATCACGATACCCAGAAACCGGTCAGTTTCAGTATGAGGAACTACTTAGTCATCTCGAATCTAACTACATGGTAGTCCGTCCCGAAAAACGTATGATAGACGGTGTATCCAACGGCAAGACTGATATGTTGTTCGGTGGCGCACATTATTCTGAATATGGGAATCGGATAGTCGGCACAGTTGTTGCCGAATTTATCGCAACACACCCTGACCTAAATACCCCCTAAATTCGTGCTCGATAAGCGTTCAGTACTGGCCATCATTCCCGCTCGAGGTGGAAGCAAGAGGGTTAAGAAAAAAAACAAACGCCTTATCGCGGGATTACCACTAATTAGTTGGACGATACGCGCTTGCCTTGGTTGTGATCATATTGACGAAATTGTTGTATCAACCGATGACCAAGACATTGCAAAAATAGCGAGGGGTGAAGGGATCACTCAAATTCATAACCGTCTTCCACATCTTGCTTCCGACTCGTCTCCTACCATGGATACTGTTATCGAAATCGTAGATCAGTTCGACAGGAATGATGAAGCCTTCGACATCATCTTTCTAGCCCAGCCGACATCGCCTTTACGCACAAGTGAGGACATTTCCTCGGCTCTCGAGATTCTAATGACGAGTTGGCCATCTGCAGTTATTAGCGTAACTGAAACTGCTCATCCCAAGGAGTGGCAAAGCGTCTTAGATGATGATGGGGATATGTCTTCTTTTCTGAAAAATACCCAACTAGAGAAATCCTCAGTCAGCCTTCCCAAGAGTTATGTGGTCAATGGTGCTATATACATGGCACCACGAGCAAGGTTACTCAAGGAGAAAACATTCTTTCTCCCACAAGCGTGCCGGGCTTTTGTTATGCCCCCACGAAAATCAGTCGACATCGACACTGAATTCGACTTCGAGATCGCGGAATATTTGCTTTGCAAGTGATGCCTATTGAACGACTAATTCAACTTGATCGACTAAAGCCTTGGCGGCTATCTAGGCCTGAGGATGCTACTCTACCGCGCACCCCGACCTGTAAAAACAGTTAAGCCAGTCCTTAAGAAAACAACGGTATCAATCCACAAAGACATATTCTTGATATAGAAGAAGTCGTACTCTAATTTCGTTTTGGTCTCCTCATCGCTTGCCGCATACCCATAAGAGACCTGCGCCCACCCAGAAATTCCAGGCCGGACAACATGGCGGAATCCATAATACGGGATGGATTCAAGATACCTCGTCACGATCTCCGGCTGCTCAGGGCGGGGCCCAATCAAACTCATCTGTCCTCGAAGGACATTCACCACCTGAGGAAGCTCATCTAATCTATATCTTCTCAACAGGCGGCCTACTCTGGTTATTCTTGTATCCTTGTCTTCCGCAAACCTTCCACCAATTTGCTCCGTTGAGTGTGTCATGCTTCGAAATTTAAACATTTTGAACTGATGTCCGTGCAGTCCGATCCTTGTCTGCGCGAAGATTATTGGGCCCTTGGAGTCCAACTTAATCAAGAACCCTATTAAAAGGGCTAGCGGTAAAACTAGCGGCATCAAGATCAACACGAGTCCCATATCCAGAAGTCTTTTTATTCGTACATATAGTCGAGGCGGTTTGACTCGCTCAAGGTCGTCCCGCGATATTTCTGATAACAAAACCCTTCCCAGAATGAACTCAAACCAGTCGCGACGAGTTATTACCTCTACCCCTAAGGATCGTAAGTTGTGGATCTTGGCGACTTTAGTTTCATCATCAAAATCCCTTAACTCCACAAGGACTCCTGCTAAGGGAACTCTAGGAGTTTGCGATGATAAGTCATGATACCCAATCCCAAAGTGACTCGGCCACTCCGATTCTTTGTTCTCGCAAAACACCCCGTACCAGGTTGCAAATAAGCGCGCCTGCAACCAAAAAATCACAAGCAACCCTGTAGTCGCAATTAGAAGAGAGGCACTAAATACGGTTCGAGATAAGAAAGGAACTCTCGCGATGTACAGACCTGCTGCGATACTTAAGAACACGGCACCCACCACTACAACCACCTTGCTCGAAAAATCAAACCGGATGCGCGCCGGCTCAAGAATTAAAATCGTCCATGCGACTACGAATCCAACCGACCATGAAAGCACAAAAATGAGCGACGGCGGATCTGGCAATAGATCATTTCTTAGATAGGCCTCTATCGGTGCATCACCTATCAGCATAGTTATCGCAACACACAGCAAAATCGTAACAGCTACAACAATAGTCGATGCATAAAATATCGCTATAGGCCACCACGCCTGTCGCGGGCCGGAATTAATTTGCATCGTCCTATGCATGGGGCACTCTATGTTCTACGTAGAATCAGCATATAAATAAATTTTCGAAACTCGGAAGGAAGGATGCGCAAAGGCGCCCGCGCAATTATCCAAAAAACGAGGTGGTAGCCCTTGAGGAATCCAAGTTTGCGCAACCGGATTAGGAACTGTCTTTCCGCCCGCAGATATTCCCACCCCCCTCGTCGGCTAAAATAGCCTTCGTCGATTTCTGTTTCTACCAAAACTTCGCTCAAGTTTGCGATCTTATGATTTGCCGAAATTATTCTTGCCCAAAGATAATAATCCTCAAAAAATGAGCAATCCACATATCCACCTACCGAATCAACGACGGTTTTCCGAAACATCACGGTAGGATGATTTAGAGGATTGCGCACCCGAGCCAGCTTTGTAACGTCGAGCTGTTCTCGCACTCCCGTTCGCTGCCGACTTACTGTCTTTCCTTTAAAACAATATGTCTCTTGCATTGCAGCACCCAATACGGCGACTTCGCTATTTTGCAGAAGAAATGCAACTTGCATCTCAAATCGTCGGGCGAGTGAAATGTCATCAGTATCAACCCGCGCCACGAGTTCATGTTTGCAGATCTCCAATCCGGCCGATAATGCTTTGCCCAGCCCTTGGTTCTGCTCCAACTCTAATGTTTGAATTGGCAACCGCGTAGAAAAGGAACCAATTAGTGATTTGATCTCTCTAACTACCGGCCCATCGAGTACGATTACAACCTGATCTGGTGCCAACGTTTGTCTCTCTATACTCTCCAAACACCTTTTGAGATCACTTGGTTTCGAGCCAATATATAACGACGCAAGAACGGAGAATCTATTGCCAACGCCAAACTCCCGAGTATCAGACAATGGGCTTGAATTATGCAATCTTACGTCCGTCTTTAACGCAGCTTAATGGTCTGAACGCATACAGGACTCTGAAATGATAGCCATCAGTTTAATCTTTGGGATGCTTTTTCAGATGCTCTGGGGAAAATATGCTCCAACTGCTAAATAGAAGGCGATATCAAACCCCAATATCTGAACCTTCTTAACACCGAAACACTGTCTATAATCCAAAGCGCTTGGACCATGTGGTATCGGCACAATAGATTTGATAAACAAGTTTCATAGTCTCATATGCTTCTTCGACATTTCCAATTTCTATAGGCTTTCCAAACGCTAACGCGTCATAGAAGTCAGCAATTTCATCACGCCATGAATTGTCTTCAGTAAATTCAAAGGTGCGTTTTTCAAGGACGTCGTCTGACTTTTTCTCGTACACGATAATCTCCTCATCGCCATAGCTCTGCGATCCTGAGAGAATGCCGCTTAGTACGATCAATCCCTCTGTCAGCCCGATTTCGAGCCGAAATGTGTGCCTCCATTGCGTTGCGCTAGAGTGAATAGACGCAACTACTCCGTCCGCGGTTTTCATCAACGCGTAAGCGTTGTCTTCGACGTCGTGCCTCCAATAATCATTTGAGACCACACTGTAGACCTCTGAAAATGACCCCGAAATCGTGCGCATCATATCGAGCATGTGTATGCCTTGGTCAAGCAGGATACCCCCACCCGCTTGCGCCCTTTGGGTACGCCACTCAGAATCAAAATTGATGATCTTGCTCTTCCCGTAAACACCTCTAAGATTGATCACGTCGCCCAATAGCTTGGCATCAATAAGCCTCAATGCTTCTTTGAAACTCGCGTGGTAACGATGGTTGAATCCATACTTGAGCTTAAGTTTCGGATGCTCGTTGGCCGTCTGCTGTACTCTTGCCACGTCCTCAACTGTTCGTCCAGGAGGTTTCTCACAGAACACATGGAGTCCTTTCGTCAGCCCATCGATCGTTACGCCTGGCGCAAGATAATTCGGCAGACTGACAAACAGTATGTCCAGATCCTCATCGAATAAACCCTTATAGTCTGAATAGGTCCTTACGCCATCCTCACCGATGCCATCATGGAGCTTGACATCACTGACAGCGATCGTCTGTAGATTTTCATGCAGATCGATGAAGTGTCGACGTCGTTGACCGACGACTCCGTAGCCTGCGATACCGACCCGTAATACTTTAGATATCGGCATTTCTATGGTTTTACTCCCTATATAAGAGAATGTGAATTAAAGGGAACACGCAGTGTTTTCAAACAAATTGCGTTTCCGCACAGAGAAGCCGCACAAGAAAAGTGATCTCTTGGTGGAAAGTTGCGTTAACATCCGAGAAGTCTGGTATCCATCACTTCCTCCCTGAGCCGGTCTAGCAATGCCTAAGGATAATTTACCATCTGTAGCTATCTTCGGTGCGTCCGGTGCTATTGGCACGGCGCTCTGTCACTCCTATCAGCAAAACGGTTGGCATGTTACCGCTGTCGGTCGAGATAAAAAACCTAAAAATAAGTTAAGCCCACAAGTGGACTACTGTAACTGGCAACCGAGGAGTAATTCTTCAACTCCTAGATCCTTTCCCACTAAGTTGAACGCGATCGTCTGGGCCCAAGGAGCAAACTTTTCAGACGATATCTTTTCCTATCGCCGAGAGGACTTTCTTACTGTATTTGAGGCCAACGTCGTATTCATCCTTGAAACACTAAATGCCATGCTCAACTCTGGTTCTCTCGCCGATAAGTGTCGGATGGTGGTAATCAGTTCAATATGGCAGGAGATAGCACGCAACAAAAAACTTTCATATACCGTTAGTAAGTCTGCTCTGCGAGGGCTCGTTCAATCACTCGCGATCGATCTCGCAAAACTCAATCATCAAATCAACGCCGTGCTACCTGGAATACTGGACACGGCGATGACTCGCCAAAATCTGATGCCGAATCAGATCGATGAAATCCTTAAACACACACCGGGTTGCCAAATTACGTCAATGGATGCGATATGCGAGGCGACTCAATTCCTCACCTCTAAAGGTAGCTATGGAGTAAATGGCCAATTCCTTAAGATTGACGGCGGCTTTTCGAGAACCTTTATTGCAGAATTAAACGTGATTTCGTCGGACGTTTGAATGGGGAGATGTCATTCTTAAATCCTCGTCAGACGGGCTCATGGAGATTTTTACCCCGAATCAGCACTGTGAGACGTCTAGGGCGCGCTCACTCCATACTCTAAATCTGCTGATCCTGGAAATTCGGCGTTAGGATTGTCGATAGGGTTCTTGAAGTATTTGTCCATAAACTCATCCTTTAGCGCACTAAAGAGTCTATTTCCCTCTGGCGTGTCTTCCTCTGCTTTACGAATTTCTCCCCATCGACTACTAGGAAATTTTACATAGAGAATAAAGCACTTTTTAATTCCCTCTATCTCTGCGACAGAATATTGAGGCATCTTTAGCATGGGTTTGTCAGTAAGCGCTTTCGCGATCGTATCAGGACCTACTAGCCCTTGCTGTTCGCATACCTGCCTTAGAGGCGTGCCGTGGAAAGGAACGAATGAGTAAATATTCGCGTTATCTGCGTCGATCTGCCTGTTCAGTTCAATAGTGTCCAGAGCCAAATCTCGGGTCTCTCCCGGAAAGCCGGTAATGTTATTTAGGCTGAACTGAACATCGTATCGATGAGGAATCTTTAGAGCTTCAACAATATCTTTATTTTTCCATCTTCTATCCAAGACTCTCTTTCGAAACTCTTCATTTCCATGCTCTATGCCAAAAGACACGCGGTGAAGACCTACCTCCGCCAATCGCCGTATTTTGTAATCCGATATCGTCTCGGGGCGAGTTTGCATCCAGAATGGGAGTTTGATTTCTGAGTACATCTCACAAAATTCTTCAAACTCATTGTTATTTAGAGCCAAAAATGTGTCAGC
>MDTE01075692.1_pt1 | contig 11899 bp, 8 predicted proteins | sample 811231 | NCBI WGS metagenome assembly MDTE01 (sample SAMN05326651, study PRJNA326480) | marine metagenome | isolation source: seawater | place: Indian Ocean: Red Sea | collected 2010
CATCGAACTTTTTATGGGACCACCGACAGCTTGGCAGGGCGGAGCGAATCAGGTCCGAATCGTCGGCAGTTTGGCGAGTTTGGCGATGCCCGAAAGCTTGGCGCCGAAACCAAACGAGCACTTCGGTGAGGGTTTCCGCACCGAATCTTCCCGCCCACTTTGGAGGGCGAGGTGGCAGAGAGCGTCGGAGGGGCAAGCGGCGCGTACACGATGTCGGCGCTCAACAAGCTTGCGCACCTGTCGCTGGTGAATAAGGTGACGACGGAGCTCGAGAACCACATAGGCATCGCGGACAAGACCCTCTCGGAGTTCATCATAGACCTCGCGGGGAAGCACGACGAGCCGAGGGCGTTCCAGAAGGCTCTCGAGGATGCCGGCGCGGAGCTGTCGTTCGACTTGGTGCGCAACCTCCTGGCCATCATCCAACGTATGAAGCCCGGCGGGAACAAGGGCGGCGCGGACGGGGGTGGAGGGGGCGTCGGGGGCGCGGGCGGGCCGCCGAGACCCGTGAGACCCACCGCCGACAATCCCCTCCCGGGGCTGGCAGTGCGCGACGACGTGGAGCGCGCCAAGGCGCTGACCCGGGAGATCTACGGCGATAACCCCATCACCGCGAACATGGCGGACGATCCGAGGTTCCTCGACAGACGCGACGACGACAGGGGGCGCGGGGGCAGGGACCGCAGCCGAGATCGCGACTCGGGCCGGGGCGGCAGGGATCGATCGAGGGACAGGGGCCGTTCCAGGGACCGGGGCGGCGGCTCCTCCTCCGCGGCGGCGCTCAAGAACGGCGAGCCCGAGGTGGGCGCCATCTATCGCGGTAGGGTCACCAACGTCATGGACTTCGGATGCTTCGTCGAGCTCACCGAGTTCAGCCGCAAGTTTGAGGGGCTCGTGCACGTCTCCATGATCTCGTCACAAAAAGGGGTCAACGCCAGAGATCAGGTCCAGCGCGACCAGAGCGTGTGGGTCAAGGTCACCACGCGATCGGCCACGCGCATGGCTCTCAGCATGAGGGACGTGAACCAGTCCACGGGAGACGACCTCCTCGGCGGCGGGGGGAACGAAGGATCGGCCAACGGGTACGCCAACCCCGCCGGACCCGCCGCGAACCGACTTGGCCAATCCTTACGCGGCCTCTCCGGAATAACCCCGACTGCGGAGGACGTCGCCGGGGACACGAGGCGGCGGCCGGTGAAGAGGCTCTCGTCTCCGGAGCGTTGGGAGGCGAAGCAGCTCATCGCGTCCGGGGTTTTGAAGACGGAGGAGTACCCCACGTACGACGCCGAAAACGAGGGGCTGCTCGCATACGAAGAAGAGGCGGAGCAGGAGATTGAGATTGAGATCAACGAGGACGAGGCGCCGTTCCTGGCGGGGCAGACGGCCAATGGCGGGGACGTGTCGCCGATCAAGATCGTGAAGAACCCCGACGGGAGTTTGCAGCGCGCGGCGATGACGCAGAGCGCTCTGGCGAAGGAGAGGAGGGAGCTCAAGGAGCAGCAGCAGAGGGCGGCGGTGGAGTCGATCCCGAAGGACCTCAACCGGCCTTGGGAGGATCCCATGCCGGAGGCTGGCGAGCGGCACCTCGCCGCGGAGCTCAGGGGCGTGGGCCTGGGAGGGTACGAGATGCCCCAGTGGAAGGTGGAGGCGTTCGGAAAGGCGCCTACGTTTGGCCAGAAGTCGTCCCTGCCCATGCAGGCGCAGCGCGAGTCGCTCCCGATTTTCAAGCTGAGGGACGAGCTCATCCAGGCGGTGAACGATAACCAGGTGCTTGTGGTCATCGGCGAGACCGGATCCGGTAAGACGACGCAGATGACCCAGTACCTGGCGGAGAGCGGTTACACCAGCAGGGGACGGATCGGGTGCACTCAGCCGAGGCGCGTGGCGGCGATGTCCGTGGCGAAGCGCGTGGCTGAGGAGTTTGGATGCCGACTCGGCGAGGAGGTTGGCTACGCGATCCGATTCGAGGACTGCACGTCGCCCGAGACTGTGATCAAGTACATGACGGACGGTATGCTGCTCAGGGAGGCGCTTCTCGACGACGCGCTGTCGCAGTACTGCTTAATCATGCTCGACGAGGCGCACGAGAGGACGATTCACACCGACGTCTTGTTCGGCTTACTGAAGAAGTGCTGCGCCAAGCGGAAGGACCTGAAGATCATCGTGACGTCCGCGACGCTGGACGCGGAGAAGTTCTCGTCGTATTTCTTCAACTGCCCGATCTTCACGATCCCGGGACGAACGTTCCCGGTGGAGGTGCTGTATACGAAGGCGCCCGAGACTGATTACATGGTGCGTCTCTTCCCTTTTTCACCCCCTCGCCGAGGCGCTTTTCGCCCGACGCTCAAACTCTCTTCCCTCGCGGCGCGGCGGGCTATGAGGAAAAAAACTCTGCAAACATCTCGAGGTGTAGCAGCCGATGTGGACCAAAAGTTCATTAAAGTCTCCGAGCCCGTCTCTGCTCCTTTCTAAATCCCGGCTTCGTGTCCGTTCATGAACCCCCGAGGAAGACGACACTCACCCGCCCAACCTTTTGCAAACTCTTGCAGGACGCCGCGCTAATCACCGTCATGCAGATTCACCTCACCGAACCCGAGGGCGACATCCTCCTCTTCCTCACCGGCCAGGAGGAGATCGACACGTCGTGCCAGATCCTCTTCGAACGCATGAAGGGACTCGGTCCCTCCGTGCCCGACCTCCACATCCTCCCCGTGTACTCGTCGCTCCCGTCGGAGATGCAGACGCGAATCTTCGAGCCCGCGCCGCCCGGTTCCCGCAAGGTCATCGTCGCCACCAACATCGCCGAGGCCTCGCTCACGATCGACGGCATCTACTACGTCGTCGACCCGGGATTCGCGAAGCAAAAAGTCTTCAACCCGAAGGTCGGGATGGACTCGCTCGTGGTCGCGCCCATCTCGCAGGCGTCGGCGAGGCAGCGAGCCGGCCGAGCGGGTCGCACCGGGCCCGGCAAGTGCTTCAGGCTGTACACCGAGAGCGCGTACAAGAACGAGATGCTCCCCACGTCCGTCCCAGAGATTCAGCGCACGAACCTGGGCACCACTACGCTGACGCTGAAGGCGATGGGTATCAACGATCTCTTGAACTTCGATTTCATGGACCCGCCGCCGCCGCAGACGCTGATTAGCGCGCTGGAGCAGCTCTACAACCTCGGCGCGCTCGACGAGGAGGGACTGCTGACGAGGCTCGGGCGCAAGATGGCCGAGTTCCCGCTCGAGCCACCGATGAGCAAGATGCTCATCGCTGCGGTGGATCTGGGGTGCTCGGATGAGATTTTGACCATCGTCGCGTGCCTATCCGCGCAGAACATCTGGTTCCGACCGAGGGAGAAGCAGGCGGCGGCGGATCAGAAAAAGGCGAAATTCTTCCAGCCCGAGGGCGACCACCTGTCCTTGCTCACCGTTTACGAGAGCTGGAAGGCTCAGAAGTTCTCGTCGCCGTGGTGCTTCGAGAACTACCTTCAGGCGAGGTCGCTGCGAAGGGCGCAGGACGTGCGAAAGCAGCTGCTGACCATCATGGACAGGTACAAGCTCGACGTGGTCTCCGCTGGGCGAAATTTCAACAAGATTCGCCGAGCGATTTGCTCCGGATTTTTCTTTCACAGCGCGAAGAAGGATCCTCAGGAGGGATACAAGACGGTCGTCGAGAACACGCCCACGTACATTCACCCCGCGTCGGCGCTGTTTCAGAGGCAACCGGACTGGGTGGTGTACCACGAGCTGGTGCTCACGTCGAAGGAGTACATGCGCGAGTGCTGCGTCATTGAGCCAAAGTGGCTAGCGGAGCTGGCGCCGAGGTTCTTTAAGCTGTGCGATCCGAGGCACATCTCGAAGAGGAAAAGGATGGAGAAGCTGGAGCCGCTGTTCGATCGGTTCAACGATCCGCAGGCGTGGCGCCTGTCCAAGCGCCGCGGCTGATCGGCTCTTTGTCTGCTCTTTCATAAGTTAGTCTTGTGCCTTTGTACTTCGGAACCAAATAAGAAAAAATTAGATGTCTATGAGGTTGCCCGTGCCTGTGCTAAAACCGCTCGCCGCCGCCGCGGCGCTCTCGAACCCGCTCGCCGCCGGACCGGGCGCCGGCGTGAACCCGTCCGTCCCCGATCCCGCGCCGCTTCCGTTCCCCTCCGCGACGATTCCCCTTCCGCGCTGAACGTCATAAACAGGGCGAGCGGGATTGAACCCATCCAAAAAATTTGGCTCGCAGCCGCAAGCCGCGCCCAAGAACGCCACCCTTCCCATGCGCGTCCCCGCGTCCGCGCCGTCGTCGCGCGGGAACCAAACCTCCGCGAACTGCGCGAGCGACCGCGCGGTGACCGAACCGCCGCCGCCGCCGCCGCCGTCCGACCCGAAACTTCCAGAACTTCCAAAACTTCCAGAACTTCCAGGACCGGACCCGCGTCCAAAGAGCGAACTCAACAGCGCGACGACGTGCGCGAACGTCGCCGACGCCGCCGGGTCCGCGCACGATCGAACCAGCTCCTCCACAGCCCCTCGCGACGGCAGCAAACCCGCGACGTCCGGCGACGACAGCGTCCACGCGCCCCCCGCGAGGGAAGATCTCCTCGCGGCGTCCACCGCGGCGGCGGACCATCGCGCCATCGCCTCGTCGACGCGCGTGGCGCAACGCGCCGGCGTGGCCAGCAGCGGCGTCGGCGTCGCGGCGAAAAACGCGAGCAGGGCGAAGCCGACGACGTCGGGTTGGATCTCCGAGAGGTCCGCGGCGGCGCCGGAGACGTGGCTGGCGTCCAGCGCGCGTCGAACGAGCGCGAGGTTTTCCAGCGTGGCTCGCGCGGGCGGACGCAGGAGCCCGGGGTGGGACGCGCCGTGGTCGAACAGGCGGTCGACCATCGCGCGGATCGGCTCGGGGACGTCGGGGGGGAACGACGCCTTGCGAAGCGCGCGAAGCGGCTTTCCAAACGTCGACGGCGCGTACAAGGCGTTGACGGTGAGGAAAAAGTCCCGGCCGTTTTCCAGGTGAAGCACCAGTATGCCGTCGAGCCCGACTTTTGGTTCCGCGTCCAGGTCCCACGCGGAGGATCCGAGCGGCGAGGAGAGCGCCACCAGGTCCGTCGCGGAGTCGTTCCCGGAGACAGACGAGCCCCCGCGCGGCGAGCCCCCGTGAGACGACCCGCCCCCGCCGTTCCTTCGCTCCTCCTCGGACACGAACGCGACGCCGCCGCTCTCGACGGGCTTGAGCAGCCCGCGGTTCACCGCGCGCGCCGCGGCGATGCGAGCGGCTTCCGCGACGGTGCTCGCGGAGGAAGACGCGGTGGTCGGCGCGGTGGTCGGCGCGACGGTCGTCGACGGCGGCGTGACCCGCGCGCCGCCGCCGCCGGGACCGGTCGTCGACGCGGCGTTTGAAGCTGACAACCTCTCGCCTTCGTCCTCGCCGCCGCCGAGGACGCCGGACACGAACGCGGGTCCAGCCGTGCCCCCGCCCGCGACGCACATCGTCGCCCCGATGGTGACCTCCGCGCCGGGAAGCAGGACCCCGGCGGGTGGGTCCAGCTCGATCCAGCCGGGGGACACGGCGGCGTCTCCGGGGGAACCGCCCCCCGCGGGGACAAAGCGCCAGCTGGCGGCGACGTCGCCGACGTTGACGAGCCTGAACGAACACGTCTTTGGTTCCGCGTACCGTAACTCGCCGACGTCCACGACGGGGTTCTCCAGCGTGCACCTGGGCTGCGACGCCATCTCCTGAAAGTCCATCCGGCGCCTGTGCTCCAGCAGCACCTCCTGCAGCCTCTCGGGTTGCAGCTCCCTGGCGACGATTGAAAATTTCGATCGAACCGGCTTGTGGTCCGACTGCACCAGCTCGGACCGGTCGTACGAGAGCTGGGTTATGTCCCAGCCCCGCCACAGGATTCGATCGCACCACGCGGGCGCTCGCTTCTTCTTCTCCTCCTTCTTGCTCACCTTGACGTCGCCGCCGTCCTCGTCGTCGTCGTCGACGTCGCCGCCGCCGCTGTACTGATTCGTGCCCGGCCTGTACTTGTACGTGGGCAGAAACGTCACCGGCGCCTCGGTCCAGCCCACGAACGCCCTTCCCGCCGCCTGCTCCAACACCAGCTGATCCGCGCTCAGCAGCTTCGCGTGCGTTCCGCCGGCGATCGCGTCCCGGACCGTATCGTCCGGCAGGTTCAGCCGGTAGTTTAAATCGCCGATCCAGACGCTCGCGAAGGCGTCCTTGACGGAAGCCGAGCGCTCGACGGCGCCGTCGGAGCTCGCCGCGGGGGGCGCCGGGAACGACAGCTTGCTCACGATGTCGTGGTAGTCCTGCGAGCGCTTCGCGGCGTCGTCCGGCTTGCTCCCGGCGCTGAGGTGCGAGCACACGAACAGCGCGGGGGTGTTGTAAATCCTAAGCCAAACCGCGGCGCCCCCCTTGTTGCCCAGCGTGGCAACCTGCAGCGCGCCCACGCCCAGGTTGAAACCCGTCGACACGGTCGCGACGCGCACGTCCCGCACGTGCGATGCCGCCTCCGTCGTGGCCCACACGGTGATGTAAACACCCACGAGTTGCTTACACGCGAGTCGAACGTAACGACGCGACGGCGCCTCGGCACCCGACGCCTCGGCACCCGCGGCTTCGGATCCGCCGCCAGCTGTATCGCCGCCAGCTGTGTCGCCGCCGCTTCGCCGGCCGTCCTCCGAACTCGCCGCGTCGAAGGAGGTCCACGCGCCGTTGTCGTCGCCGTCGAAGCTGGCCCACCCGGCGGTGGACGACGACGCGCCTCGCTGACCCCCCGCGCCGCCTCGCGGACCCCCTCCGCCCTCGTGGAGCGCGCGCTCGATGATGGCTTCCCACTCCCTCGTCGCCTTCTCGTCCTCCACCGCGAGCACCTTGCCCGGCGTGAGGGGCACGATCTCCTGGAACCCGACGACGACGATGTCCGGCTTGGATACCGCCGCGTCGAGCCACGGGGAGATGTCCAGCCCCGGCGGCGGCCTCTTGCCGTTCGTGTTCCACGTCCCTGTCCACACGGAGAGCTCGTGCGACGAGGTGTAGTCCTCGATGGGATGCGCGAGGAAGGCGTCGCGGACGGCGCGATTGCCGATGCGGCTGGCCCACTGGCGGGTCAGCGGGTGGACGCTGTCCTCGGGCTTGGCGACGCCGCGGGACGGCGCGGGGAATCCCGGGTGCGTCGCGACCGCGGGCGCGCTAAAGTCGGACGCAGATGGCGCTTCGTCGTCGAAGCCCACCCACGTTGAGGTGGACGCGGCTGCCGCCGACGACCCGCCGGGGGCGCCGCGCGCCGGCGCCGAGGAGGAGGACGACGACCGCCCCGGCCTGCCGTCGTTGAGGAGGTCCGCGAACATGTTGGTGAAGCTTTTCATGTTCACCGCGGTCACCTCCCCGGCGCTCTCCGCGCGCCCTCGATCTGGCTCGGCTGTGCTGTCTTTGATGGGCTTCGGGTCCGGAGAGAATCTTTTGATCTTTTTGAACCTCGCGTGTTTTCTCGTGCTCGGTGCTCGGCGCTCTGGACAGAGACCCCAAAGGGCAGAAGGCGGAGGTCCCCACCATGAGTCAGGTTCGTAACCCTCCCGTGTTCTCGCGGACGACGCGCGTGCGTCCGACGTCCCCGCCGCCGCCCGTCTCCCCCGCCCGTCGTCACTCGCACCGACGTCTCTTCTCTGCCACGGGCCCGAACGTGCTGACGCGCACCGCATCCCCTCCCCACCTTCCCCACGCCCGCAGATCTTCGACGCTTACGAGAAGGAGTTCCTCGAGTTCACCGCGTCCATCGCGCGGAACACCTCGTCGCTGCCCTCGCTCGCCGGAGGTGCGCCCCCGAACCCCGCTCCCCTCCCACCTCCTCCGCGCGGTGGCCCCGAGGGCGCCAACTAAAAAATAGAGACACGTGTCGTCGGCGAGATCCCTGACCCGGCCCCCGGCCCCCGAACCCACGTCCCTTCCAGATGCCAAGGTTCAGAAGATGAGCGAGACGGAGTCGGACGTCGCCGAGGCCGAGGCGCTCATCCGCCGCATGGACCTCGAGGCCAGGTCCACGCAGAACCCCGCGGCGAAGAACCCCATGTTGAACAAGCTCAGGGATTACAAGTCGGAGCTCGCGAGGCTCAAGCGCGAGTCACAGCTGGCGTCCCGCGCGGCGAACGAGGCGAACAACCGCTCGCAGCTCCTCGCGGGCGCCGAGCTCGACGACTCCGGCGCGCCGACGTCGTCGTCGCAGCGCGACCGCATGGCGCAGGCGACGCAACAGCTGGATCGAACCGGCAATCGGATCCAGGACGGCAAGCGGACTCTGCTCGAGACGGAGGACCTCGGCGTCTCCATCCTCCAGGACCTGCACAGGCAGCGCGATACGATCTCGAGCGCGCGGGAACACATACACGCCGCGGACGATACCATCGGGAGGTCGCGGAAGATCCTTCAGTCGATGGGGCGGCGGGCGATGGCGAACAAAGCGATGTTGTACGGCATCATCGCGATGCTCTTCGGAGCCATCTTACTCGTCGCCTATTTCAAGCTGTTCAGGTCGTCGGACGACGACAGCGGCGGGGAGTGATGACGATGACCTAGGTGTAAGTGATGAGACGTGAACCTCGCGTGCGCGAGGGTTGTAACAATGCGATGACGAGTCGTTCCTACCGTGGCTTAAAAAATAAGAAAAAATAATGCAAGCCGAGGCGACTGTGCGCCTCATCGCTCCCTCCTGACGCCCTCCTCCTTACCCTTCCTCTCTGGCGGCCACCGCGGCGGGCCGCCCACGCCGTCCCTGTACTCCCCGTAGCCGCCGTCCCCGCCGCCCACGAGGTAGATCCGTCCCGTGGCGACCCTCCGCCATTTGGCGTTTTCCGATTTCGCAACCTCGACGCGAAACGCCAGCCTGCGTTCGCACACGTGGCACTCGCACTCCACCCTCGCGTTCGCGCGGTTCCCCGGAAGGAACGCGTACACCTCCTCCGCGCAGCTCGGGCACTCGCCCTTCACCGCCACGGTGTTTCCGTCGCGAAGCCGTCCGAAGCGTTCCCAACCGCCGTTTGCGAGGAAGACGCCGAGCAGGCCGATGACGGGGGGCCGGAAGGAGGCGGAGTGAGGTCCGCCGATGTCCCCGCCGGCGACGGCCCCGACGCCCGCGCGCATCGCGTCGCCAAAGTCCCACGCCACCATCGCGCATCCCAGGGCGACGAGGAAGAGCCAGGTGCTCGCCAACGAGTCGAGCTGCTGCGAGTCGAACGACGCGTCCGAGTAGACGCGCATGTCCCGTCGGCTGCACCGCGGGTACTTGACCGCGGCGTCGCTGCCGAGGTACCGGAGCCTGCGCTCGACGGTGTCGAACATGGCGTCGTCGACGACGGGCTGCCCGCTGAAGTACGTGTTCTTCGCCTGCGCGTACAGCGCCTCGAGCTCCTCGACCGTCGCCGCTTCTATCGGGGGCAGGCGGATGCACGAAGGGCCCTCGATGCTGGGCACGTCCCACATGCCCATCTCCGCCATGTCGTACTTCTCGCCGTCCCACGTCTCGGAGTAGGAATCGGAAGGTCCGCGCTTGGACAGCCTTCCGGCGTTCGCGCTCACCGCCGCGCGAGCGCGACGGGACGACGAGTACATCGAGTACGTCGAGTACATCGAGGAGGAGGAGGAGTAAATCGCCGCCCGGTCCCGAGGTCGCGGCGCGCCTGTCCCCCGTCCGCTCGTGGACGCCGCCGTGGACGCCGCGGCCCTGGAAGCCGCGAGAGCGGTCATCGCCCCGACCTCGCCGATCCAGGAGCGCGACCGGACCCTCGCCGCCCCTCCGCGTTGTGGCCACGGAGGGGGTACAAACGAAAATTTGCCACCCTGGCTGGCCCATACGGTACATGCCACAGCACGGCCATCTGACGGCCATCGAGCCGAGTGAAACCCGGTGGCTTTTTGCTTCATCAGCAGCCGGAGACGGCGACTACGGCGCACATCCGCGCCGCCTCACGAGGGAGACCCCGCGTGACAGACACCTCGCGGACACGCACGGATCGTTCGTCGACTCGACGGGCGCCACCTCGCCGCCGCTCATCGCCGCCGAGGTAGATCCGGAGGAGGTAATCCAAAGGTAATCCAACCAAAGGGAGAAAAAGCAGAGGGAAAGGAGCGGCGAAGATGAAGCTCGTCAGGTTCCTCCAGAAGCTCAGCCACGAGTCGGTCACCATCGAGCTGAAGAACGGGACCGTCATCGCCGGCACCATCATGGGTGAGTGCGCTCGCCGATGGACCGTTCCCCGCGTCGCGAACCCGCGCGAACCCGCGTTGTCGGGCGCGCGCGTTTTCCCACCAATCCGCCATTTTTTCCCATCAACCCTAACTAACGCCTCCCGACCTTCGCTGCCAACCAAACAGGCGTGGACGTCAGCATGAACACCCACCTGAAGAACGTGAAGATGACGCTGAAGGGCAAGAACCCCGTGAGCATGGACCACCTCAGCGTGCGCGGCAACAACATCCGCTACTACATCCTGCCCGACTCGCTGAACCTGGACACCCTCCTGGTGGACGACACCCCAAAGATCAAGGCCAAGCCGGGGGCGGGTAAGCCGGGGGCGGGCGCGGGTGCCAGGGGACGCGGGCGCGGGCGCGGGAGGGGACGCGGACGCGCCCGGTAACCCGCGTCGGCCGCGAACGGACGGACGAACCAAGGCCCGGGCGGGGATCCATCTCGCGAGGTTTCTTCGCGAGGGCGTCGTCAGTGGGAAATTTAGTTTCGTTGTTATTACGTAGACTCCTCAGACTTCACGCACGAGCGGACCGCGAGGGGCTAATGATCGCAGTCGCCTCGAGGCCGATACCTCGCCCACTACCTGGGAACGGACGGGAGGTTCTTGGCGCTCTCCTTCCCGCTCTCCTTCCCCCCCATCGCCTTCGTGAAGGAGGTGAGCCCCGCGGAGAGGGCTCCGCCGACTTTCGAGCTCACCTTGTGCTTGTTTTCAATCTCGGCCGCCTTGCTGTACGCGGAGGACGCCGCCGCCTTGGCCTTGGTGGTTAGGCCGTACCTCTCGTTCACCTCCTTCGCCTTTTGCGCCGCCGCGACGGCCGCGGCGCTCGCCTTGCCGGTGATGTCGTGTTCGTCGTTGAACTTTTTCAGCGACGACGCCGTCGTCGCCGCGGCGGCGCCCGTGCTCCTCGCGACGTCGCCCGCCGCGTCCGTCCGCGTGGTGGCGTACGCGGCGGCGCCCGCGGCGACGGCGGCCGTCATGGGCCCCATGAGCACGGCTCCCGCGACGCCTCCCACCGCCGCGGCTCCCAGCATGGTGCCGGTTCCCCCCGCGGTGTTGACGGCGACTTGCGATTGGTGCGCGACGTTGCCAGCCTGCTGCAGGGCTTGGGCTCCCGAGGCCATCGCGGCGATCTTATCGGCCTGCGCCTGCTGCGTCAGCACGTTCGCACGGTCGCGGTACTCCTTCGCCTTGGCGCGCATCTCCGCCGCCTCCTGCGGGAACGTCCTCGCCGCCTTCTCGAGCTCGTCCGCCGCGCGAACGTACAGCGAGATCGCCTTCTCGTAGTCCTTCGCGATGTCGGCCTGGATGGCGAGGGTGGCCAGGTCGATGGCCGCCTGACAGGGCATGACGAGGCTCGCGGGAGTTAAACGAACGGGGTCCGCGCGATGGACGCCTCGACGGGGCGTTGAACGACGCTCGACGGGGCGCGCCGAGGCGAGTGTTAGCGCGGGAAATTTCCTCCTTCTCATCATCATAGGTGGCGTCGATTCGGCCGAGATTAAACTGCCAGACTGCAAGAAATTTGGAACTTTTGTCGAAAAATGAATACGCGGTGGGTTTCCGCTGCTATCTACAACCTCTACAACCTCGCGGTGGCGTCCGTCTCCTGGGACCGCGTGGACATCGACCCGTCGTCGCTCGCCGTGTCCCAGTCCTGCGAGCTGTACACGTCC
>MDTE01105381.1_pt1 | contig 11899 bp, 13 predicted proteins | sample 811231 | NCBI WGS metagenome assembly MDTE01 (sample SAMN05326651, study PRJNA326480) | marine metagenome | isolation source: seawater | place: Indian Ocean: Red Sea | collected 2010
CTGTAGCTTTTCTAAGCTTATTAAGAGTTTCATTATCGAGTACAAATGAAACATCAGCATCAGGCATTACAATATCTTTTTGAGGAGATGTCAAAATTTCCGGATCTGCATAGTAGTACTTAACTTTAGATCTACCAGATGAATCATTTACGATAACATATTCATTCGTAAAGTCTAAAGTTGGATTGTCAACCAAACCAAGTACTGCCAAGAATTCATTCAGATCATAGATTCCCATATTGGAAGGAAACTCTTGATCAAGTTTAGCCTGTGCCAAAACATTCTTAGCTTCGGTAATAGTTTTGAGTGTATTTCCTGCACTAATCACAATGTTTGGATTGATACCAGCAAAGTTCTTGAGTACAGTCAACGTGTTGTCATTTAGTTGCATAATTTATCCTTTACGTTTTCAGTTATGTTACCATTATACCACAGTCGTGACGAAATGTAAACCATTATTTCATCTGACTGAAATTTTTATGTTTGAAGAACTCGATTTTTGAGTTGAACTTTCCATCAAGAACTTCACCTTTATGAGATATGACAAACGTATTCGTATTATCTTCTAGCTCTTCTAGAATTTTCATAAGATTGTCAATACCATCATGATCTAGGCTTGAATCAAAAGTTTCATCAAGGACCAAAAGATTAGTAGCTACAGAATTTTTCATCTTAGCAATCTGCCGCCATGTAAAAAGAAGAGCCAAATCGATTCTTTGCTTTTCTCCTTCAGAAAATGAGTCGTATGTAAATGCGTCTCTATGTCTTGATCTTATGGTTTCTTGAAAGCTTTCATCGAGATTAAAGTGAACATAAAAATCTAAGATTTGTAAGTATTGATTGACGAGCTTATTTATAACTGGCAAATATTGCTTTATGATTTTAGTCTTAATGCCCGTATCCTTTAGCATTTCAAGAATAACTTGATTGTAAGAGCTCTCCTCTTTTAGTTTAAACTTACGCTCTTGATGAGTTTGTTGTGAAGAGGTGTATTCTGTAAGATCTTTATTTGCTTGCACTAAGTTCACTTCATCTTCAGTTTGCTCTTGGCTTTGTGCAATTTCTTTTTGAAGATTGCTTATAGTTTTAGTGTTCGAATTTATAGTTGTTTGCTTTTCTCGTACTTCTTCAATTTTTTTCGTAACTGCAGCAAGTTTATCTTCTGCGGTGCCGTATGCAAGTTTTACGCCTTTCAATGCTTCTTCAATTTTCTGATTTTCTTTGTTTAGAGAATCAATCTTTTTCGCCTTAAGCTCTTCATCAATATCTTGATCACAAACCTGGCAGTGATCATTGGTTTCATAAAACTCAATGTCTTTAGAATTATTTTTTTGCTTCTGATCGAACGAATATTTGTGGTGTGATAAAGATGTTTTTTCATCATGAAGTTTTTTTGACATTTCGTCAAGACCTTCATTATCATTCTCTATATCTTCAAGAAGTTGCGCATTATCTTTTTGCAAGATCTGAATGCTCATTTCAAGTCTTTTGATATTTTCTTCTTGCTTCTTCTTAGCATCATCTGTAAGACTTGTAATGTTTCGAATATATTTTTTCTGGACATCAATCTTATTTTTAAGGATTTCAATGTCCGAATCATTTTGTCTTATAGCATCTTTAAGCCTTGAATTCTTTTCTTTAAGAAGTTGGCTCATCTTCGAAAACACTCCAATATCCAATAGATCTTCAATGACATCTCGTCTGTGTCCTGCAGGCAATTGCATAAAAGGTATGAATGAAGATGAGCCTAGTACAACAACCTGATGAAATGACTTATGGTTAAGTTTAAGGATATTTTGCTCAAGAATCTTTTGATACTCGCGAGCGTGCGAGGATTGATTAAGCATTCTCCCGTTTTTCCATATCTCAAATACGCCAGGTTTTGCTCCCCTAATAACTTTATAAGGTGTCGCACCAACATTAAATTCTACGACAACTTGCATATCCTTGCCGTTTATAGAATTAATGAGTTGATTTTTACTAATATTTCTATGAGCCTTTCCAAAAAGCCCGAATGATATGGCGTCAAGCATAGTTGATTTGCCGCTACCATTTTGACCTACAATAAGAGTTGACTTATCTTTTGTAAGATCGATTTCAGTGAATGAATTTCCGGTTGATAAGAAATTTTTATATTTTATACTTTTAAATGTGATCATGAAATTTCAAGGGCCTGTGCTTCTGTCATTAAGTTTCTCACCTGTGACTTGATTTTTTCTTTATCCAAGTCAGTATCTACATTTTCAATATATGTGTCTAAAAGCACAGACGTATCTTCGAGAGAAACAGCTTCATCATCAACGCTTTCTCCCATAAACTCACTAAAATTTTCTTGAATTTTAAGTTCATATATGTCTTCATTTTGAATCCTATCAATGAACCTGTCAAATGTAAATTGATCTTTTCGGTTTGCAACCACAACTTTGACAAACTTTTTCTCAAGCTTTGAGACGTCATAGTCAAAGTATTCGTTCTTTTCGTCATCATAATAAATTCTTTCAAATAGAGTATACGGGTTTCTAACTTTAGTCAATTCACGAGTTTCAGTATCAAACACATGAAAATATTTAGGATCATGAGCATCAGACCAGAAAAACTCGAATTGAGATCCTAGGTACTTAACATTTCCTTTTTCTGAAGCAGTATGAAAATGCCCAGACATGACGAGCTCAAACCTTTCAAAGATTTTAGGATTCATGCCATGATGCATAACGTGGCCTTTCATCACTTCAAACCCTGAAAGCTCGAGATGAGCACCTACAATAGTTGCGTTACACTGCTCAATAAATTTAATGCTGCTATCATAATTTTCTTTATTTATCCACGGTATCAAAGCGATATTGCAACCATCATAATCCATAACAGTAGGTTCCATTACGATATGCACTTCATTCATGTAATGGCCGTGCAACTCTTTTAATGAGTTAAGTTCATTCGTATTTTTATAGAATACATCGTGATTCCCAGGAATGATATCCATACAGATCCCTTCTTCACGAAGAACTTCAAGAAACATATAGCGGTTTGATTGCAAAGCTTTAAAATTGATGAACTTACGATTATCATAGTAATCACCTAAATGCAAAATTTGCTTAATCTTATGCTTTCTTAAGTAAGGAAAAAAGATATCTCTATAAAATTTTTCTTGCTGATCTATAAAAATTTCAGACGAGTTTCTGATACCCGCGTGTGTATCATTTAGAATTGCTATTTTCACGTAGCTTTACCTCTTTATCATAATGTTTTTTCTGATGTTTGATTAGACAAGCAATATAGCGAAATGCGCGATCGCAATCAATACAAGAAGCGTATCCATTAGATCTAAAAAATTGTTTGTCATAGTACTCCCATGGACGCATTAGGCCTCAAAGAATTCTTGTAAATCAGAATCTGCTGTTCTTGTCTTACGCTTACGTTTTTTAGCAGCAGCAGAATATTCTTTAATTGCAAAATCTTGAGCTTTTACTTTACCAATTCTATCTTTTAAAGTATCTATAAACTGACCAGCTTGAGTAACAGCCGCAGCATTATCATCGCCTATATCGACAAAATCATCTAGGCCTGATTGTGATAGATATTTAAACTTGATGTCTTGTTGTTTCTTTTCCTTTGCAATTCTTCTTAGAAATGCATACCAGCTGATTTGTGTAAAATATGCAAAGGCATTTGGTTTACCAGTACGAGTGGCTGTTTCTAAATTATAATTTTCAATAGCGCGGAGACAATTTTCAACTGCGTCCATCACCATCTCTTCACGATACGTATATCGAATAAAGTTTGATTTGTGTGATAGACCTTCAGCAATTTTCAAAAAACATTGAGCAATATAGTCAGGTACCGTCGGAAGACTCTTCCCATTGCTCTTTGCTTCACGAATCACTTTCACATAATCTACTACTGCTTGCGAAAACTCCGCATTATTGACGTAATGTGGTTTTTCTTTTGCTTTCATAGTCAACTCCAATTAATATAGTTATATTATACCAAATTTTGAGACAAATGTAAACCATAAAAAAAAAATGAAAAAAATGCATTTTAGGGGTTTACAAAACCGAAAAACTGTGGTATAATAAAAGAGGTTGCTGAGGGAGGGGATATACTAGTTGATCGTGTCAGATCCTGGATAGACCCACGGTCCTTTGATTACTTTGTTATCAGAATCCTCAAACTCTTCAATGTTTATGTTCAACGAACCACCTGCCATCTCTTCAAAGTATTTATGCATTTGCTTCCTTGTCTCATCGATATTATTAAGATCATGAGATTGAAAGAGATCTAAGTTTTTCTTATATTCTACAATAAGATCTTTTGAAGGTGTCGTTTCGCATATAACTTGTGAAGAGTTCAATATTTGCACATGCGTATGATCTCCCTGAAACATTACGTAAGGTCTAAATGCAAAGAACCTTTGGCCCGTAGCCATGTTTTCCATACTGACAATTTTGAGAGTATTACGAACAACAAGTCCTCCGTCAGAATCTGCATAGTCAATAACTTCTGTGATTATTTCCTCGTTGCTCGTCAGTTTGAATTGTCTTAATGCTATCATATTATGGTTCCAAAAGGGTTACTACTAAATGAATTCTATTTTCTTCACCACCATTAAAAAAGTTATGGTAAACTCTGTTGTCAGTAATATATATAGTGCCATCTGCTGGCATGTGAAATGCTTCATCTTCAATCACCATACGACATCCAAGATTAGTTTTGACTGGAATATGAATTCTTCTTTCAGGATCTCTATGCCAGCTCAGACAAGATCTTGGCGGTTTCATCAAAAATCGGGCGCGCCCAATCTTCCACCGTGACGCTAAAGCATTGATAATTTCTTCTGTGTAAGTACCTAAAAATTCTGGGCATATTTCAGTATAAGACTCTTCATCAACGTATGGAAGTCTTTCCTCTTCTATAGGTCTATCAGTAGGATATGTCCAATATTTACCTCTTACGTTTCCGCCCGTAATTGATTTTGTATCACCGGGCTTTCTATTTAGACATATAGCATTAAAATCAATTATTGATGGATCATCTGTGACAGTTCCATAATCATTTAAAAACCATGAATATTCATTCCACAATCTTGGTATATCTATAGGCTTATCAAGTGTCTTCTCAAGATAACGGTATGTTGTAGATACGATAGTTGAATCTTTCTCTATCATATATTTTTATCCTTTCTTTGGCATGCTGCAATACGAAATTCTTCTTACTTTTCCATGATATATCGTCAGCTATGTCATAAAGTTTAGTAGCTGAACCGTCATCACTTTTTCTTAACCCTCTTCCTATAGACTGCAACACTCTTATTTGAGATTTCGAAGGACTAGCAAACAAAATATTATGAAGATTACGGATATTGACACCTGTTGAAAAAGTTCCCAAACTAGCCACCACGATAGCATTTTTTTGTTTTTCCGTAATGAGCCTTATAGCTTCTCTATCCGATGTATCTACTTCACCACTCACAAAAAACACTTTTCTATTCTCATCTACTGACCTTTTAATCAAGTCATATAGCACCTTACCGTGTTTCTCTACATACTGAAATAATATTAAGGTGTTTCCCTTCTGGTCAATAGCTAAGTTTTTTATAAAGTTATTACGCTTTTCATTGGTAACAAGAAAATCAACTTCTTCTTGGTATGTTTTTTTCCAGTCTTTTCTTATGATTTCTGGCCACACCAACTCAAGTATATTTATCTCTAATTTAGCTAGAGTATCACTGTCTTGCAAATCTTTTGTAGTAGTTGCATGAAAAACTCTGCCAAAAAGACCCTCTAAAACGAGTTTATGAGTCTGTGTACCATCTAATGTGCCTGTCGTTCCTATTCTATATTTTGTTTCTGTGCATTTATTCATAAGAGTCGTAAGAGATTTTGACTTAAACCCATGACATTCGTCGCCAATGACCATGTCAAAATCTTTAAACCACGCTCGCGGAAACTTATAAATTGATTGCCATGTACTAATCACAATCTTCGAATGCTCAATATCTTTATCTTTTCCTGAATAAATGACATGTGCGCTGCCATCGCCGTATTCGGCAAAATCGCTTCTCATCTGTTCAACTAGTGATGTGGTAGGAACAATGACAAGCACTTTACCTTTTACGTATTTAGCAAGTGTATATATGATTAGTGATTTACCAGAACCGGTTGGAGAAAGAATGATTGCTCTTCTTACATTAAGAGCTTTTTTAATAGCATCATATTGATAACCGCGAACATCGTATGGTAGGTTTAAATTTCGAATATGAGTATGTAAAGTCGCATCACTTATATCATCAACATCCCAAGGCGATCCATAATTTGTCGTTTTTGTCTCTACAAGATAATTTCTTTTAGCAGCAAAATTTGTAACGTAAGTGAATAGACCTACTGGAAGTTCTTGAGATTGTGCGTTAAAGAGTCGAATTTTTCCATCCCAAACTCCATTTCTGAAGGCGGGCATAAAACGATAACCTGGTACATAGAAACAAAAAAAGTCGGACAGTTCCTGTGCAATTGATCTATCACATTGTACCCGTAACGTTGACTCATTAATCTTACTGATGGTAAGTTTATCCTCCACTTTCGAACTGTCTCCACTTTATCATATTGCCGATCGTTTGATGTCGCCATTTTATGTTATCTACAATTTCTGTTAATGTATCTATAAGAGTCTTAAAGTACTGAATCTTTTCTTCTGATTGCTGAATTTCAATGTCAGAATCATAATAATAATCCATTTCTCCTTTGAGGATTTTTAAACCGTCAAATGGATCTGGATCCCAACCTTCCTTTTCTATTTCTTCTTGAGTCATTTTTCCATTATAGTATAGCCACTTCTTTTTGAGAAGCGTTTTCTGTGCAAACTCATTTCTTTTCAATTGCAATTTGCATGTTGAAAGTAACTCAAGATATTTTGCATGTAAAGCTGGTGTTTGACGAGATGTTTCAAATAGATCAGAAGTATCTATTGTGCAATCCTCTTTCCACATGTCATGTATATTTTTCAAATCGAGCATAATTTATCATCCTTCATTATATATTCTGCCACTAAGCGGTTACCTTTAAGAGTAGGGTGGTGGTTATCGCCTGATATGACTAGCTCGTCTTTATATTGATCAAGCTCTTCATGAAAATCAAAGAAATCTTGTATAGAAAGAAGAAAAGGTTCATTTTTAATTTTTTCTGATACGAAAGTTCCGAAGTTATCCACATTCCAACGATATAACTCTCGTCGATATTGGCCTCCAAACACGTGTTTTGCCTTTGTTTTAAAGTAATTATATCCAACGGGCGATGGGCCCCATAAATGATAAACAGGACAATGCGCAAATGAATTGATACATTCCATCCATCTTATTTGTCTTTCTGCTATTCTTTCAAGATTATAAAAATCGGTGTATTCCATCAATCTTTCAAATATGACTTCAAGAGGTTTTGAACAAGCAAACTTCCAATTACCACTTTGATTTAAGTAAGCACCAATATTCCAATTGCCAAAATCTAAACGCAAGCATGAAGTCCATTGACATATCAACAGATCCGGTTGATATTTTATATAGGTGTCAAACGCTCTTTCAAAAATACTTTGATTACCACACCCGGATTTACCATCGTAAATCACATTTGGTGAAAGATAATCGGGCCAAAAATACATGTCCGAATTTGCACCATAAATGCGCCTATAATATTTTTTATCAAAAAAGCTATCACCTACTGCGACAATCAACTTATCTTCAAGGGGAAAATCTCTGCCTATCATGACTTTTTCCAAAAAACACCTCATTCTTACAATATCGCTGGCACTGCATTGGAATATCTTTTTGAGTTAATATTCGTTCAAAAAAATTCATCCATGTGTCAGATTTAATTATATCATCGATAGATTCATTATTTTCTATCTTCATATTTTCTTCATACAATCCAAGATCTCTTAATTCCTGAATATTTCTTTTATTTCTTTTACTTGTCGGTTCTGTTTCTGGATCACACCAACAACAAGGCAGCAAATAACCTTGTCTCGAATGACCAGCACCCTTTCCTTCTAAACACTGTGCCATAAACTTTTCTTGTACTTCACGTTTATCAATCATTTTTTCGGTGGGCTTAAGATGATTGTTAGGATCAGTTCCATCGTTTCCTCTATCAAATCGCGATGACCGTATAGGTAAAAATGTCATGCCATGAATGAAAGCTCTATTGGCTGCTTCTTCAATATAATTTTCATTGTAATTAAATATCAAAAACTGCCACACGACCTGCACGCCCATGCTACGCGCGAGCAACATCATGTCCCATAGCTTTTTTCCATCTTGGTTTTTTCTATATTTGTGGCTATCTTCTGGCATGCCATCTAATCCAAAATACCAACTGCTTTCTGGACCAGTTGCTTCAAAAGCTTTTTTGTAAAATTCAGGTCTTTTTTGTGATATTGCTGTATGCACAGAGCACTTTTTTCCAGGTGTATCTTTTATCATTTGCAATATATCAATAAACTTTGGATGCATCAAAGGATCTGAATTTTGTCCGCAAAACGTAATTTTTCGATAGAACTTGAGAACTTTAGCAAAGTCTTCAAGCCTCATATCACCGCCTACATTTCTGTCATACCCTAACTTGTGAAGTGATTGTCTTAAGCACCCTGAACATTCGAGTGTGCATCGATGAGATATGTCTAGATTTATTTCGTCTCGGTAATCATCATAAGAACCCATGATCATATGAAGAACTTTTTCATATAACCTTAATGGCGCAAGCCTTTGCTCTTTTCTAATGATTGCATCTTTATTAATATTATCAAAATGATCTATTGTGTTTTTTACTGCGATTCGAGGATCAATATCATTTTTAAGAGCATATGAAGTTGCGTTTAACACATCAGCAAGTGTTCCTTCTCCTAGTTTCTTATATGTAACCTGAAGCGCAGTCTGAACAGCAGCATCGAGCATATCGATAATATGATCAACGTCAAACTCTTTTTTGTTTTGTGATATGCGTGATGCAGAATCTAATGTGTGTTTAATGACAAAGGAAGTATCTGCGTCATGTTCTGCGAATACATGAGATATTTGTGACAACGCTTCGCCAATATCATCTTCTAAAGGAACCCGTTTTGAGTTCCTCCATAGATCACCAATTGTTCCGTAAGTATAAGTGTCGTCTAAGTAAATTTTACTTAGTGCTTTTTTGATGTCGATTGACGTGTACATTCACATGTTCCATTATCTGTACCTTGACACTGATCCGTTTGATTTTGCTAGAAAAGCTTCAAAACTAACGTTTGGGTATTCATCTTGTAAGGATAGGAAAGCTTTTAAATTTTCTTTAGCATCATCAAACAATCTCATTCTTTTATACATCTTTTGATCAAGGTATTTTTTGAATATGACCTTTTTGTTTTCTGCAGCAGGTCCTTTTCCTAAGTTACCTGCTCTTTCAACATATATCTTATCAATATCTATACCCTGATTTCTAAAGGTATCAAGAAACAACTCTCTATCATCAAAATTTGGTCTTGCAGTTACAATAATGACCTTTGATCCTTTTTTAGTGGCATTTTTAAGAATTGACTTGACCTTGTTAATCATTCTTGCAATTGGTGTAGATGTCTGATTGAATATCTTTGCATTAGTGAATTCACCAAAATCGAAATCCTCACCCTTTTTCAATTTGTAATCATTGAACTCTTGGTTGTCAAGCTTTTTTATTACCTTACCATCTTTGACGACATGTACTTTGGCCTTCGTTTTGAACATCGTTTCATCGATGTCAAAGATAGTTAAGCCTTTTCCTGCAGCTTCTTCGAGATATGTCTTAAACTTTACCATATAATTATAATACCACAGTTCTTTTGATTTGTAAACTACTTTATGTCAAAATATGAAAATCTAAACGAAGCAGGATAGATTACATATTGCACGGTTCCACTCGCAGCTTCAAATGCTATATCACCCAATGATGTTGGTATTGCATCATAGTATGTGATTGTCTTATTTTTATTATTATGGCTTGAAAGAATTGTACAAGTAATATCTGCAGAGCTTGGTCCTTGACCAGTTTTTTCGCTTTCCCATGAAGTCTGATTATTGACTTCAACAAAGCTTTTCATCCAATTATAAAGCTCAGTGTAACCAGAAAGATCCTCGTCAAGAATCACCATTGCCGTCACCTCTCCCATGGTGAGCTTATCGCCAGGCATTGGCATACTAGCAACTCGAGGTATTCCGACCTCTACGGCGGTGACTGTAGTTGAAGGGTGTAAAACAGACTGCGCAAAAAACTCCAAATTTGGAAAGTATTTGCGATTGATCTGTAATTTAAACCCGGTAGGTTGTAAATATGCTTTGTTCGTAGTTTCTACAGAGGGTTGTATCCCCGGTAGATTTACGGTTGCTGATGCTGATACTGCCATTAAATAACTCCTATAGAGCTATTTATAACATTAATTTTCCTCTTTTGGCGGCTCATTGTCGGGCATTTCATGAATGTCAGATCCCGATTCAAAGTAAAATTTACTTATTCCTGCCAATATTGGAATAAACGCACCTATGAGGATATTCAAAAGATCTTTAGACGAAGCAGCTAATTCATCAGGTGCGACTAACATCATGTGTACAATATATGAGAATATAGCTAATGCGCCTATGGCAATACCAAAACGAGCATAAAATCTCGTAACTTGTATTTTTTCATTCACCGTCATCCCAGGCCTTACTGGCTTAGGAGGATCCGGCGTTTCTTTGATTATAGTTTCTTTTGCCATCGTTTTTTGAATAAAAAAAAGGGGTGGCCGAAGCCACCCCAAGGTTTAGACTATACCCTTATTAAGCAAGGATGTTGTCTACGCGGAAAATTCTGTAGTAAGTGTTAGTCTTAACTGCAGCAAGTCCGTCTGAAGGCGCAGAGCCTACGAAAGGATTGGAAGCCATACCATATCTGGTCTTAAATCCAATCTTTGGCTGGAAAGTATTTTCACCAACCGCTCTTACCATTGTAAGAGGAACGTAAGGACAGTAGAACAATCCTGCATCGTATGCATTAGTTCCCTTATATCCGACAGTTACGTAATCAACGTTTGCATAAGGATCAATGTAGACCTTAGTTCTACCGTTAAGTACACCGGCGAAAGTACTACCTGTGTCATCAACATTCAAGTTGGTTGACATTGCAGGAGTATAATCCAACATTCCGGAAGCAGCCAATGCTGAAGCTACATCAGAAGAAGTGATGATAAAGTTACCCTTACCTCTTCGTGTTTCTTTAGCAATTACGTTGGCTTCTCTTTCGATCTGAACAATCAGACCTTTGAACTTCTCAACTGACCATCTACCGTCAGCATCTGAGTTCAAGTTAAACACACCGTTAACGGCAGTGTTTGACTGAAGAGCACCAGTTTTAGCTTGTGAGTTGATAGTTCTAATAACTTCACGGTTGATTTCAGCAAGAATCTCAGTAGAGAGAATATTTGCCAACTCAGTTTCGGCATCCAAACCATGGATTGCTTTAAGGTCCTGAGCCAATTCCATTGAGTATTCAGCTTTAAGAGCTCTTGACTTTGCAGTCACAGTAGCTTTCTCAATAGTGAAACCCATTTCCTGGAAAGTAGAACCAGCAGTTGAACCAAGCGCTTCAGCCTTATCAGTTGGCATACCACCGGCCATGATGTTGGTTAGACGATCAGAGTCGATTGTATTCGGGCTATTAGCGTTAGTTACGTTAAGACCTGACGCATTGTCAGAATCATGAGTACCCCCGGAGTCACCTGAGAACTTAGTCTCGGCTTCGTTGAAGAGAGCTTCACGGTTGGAAGTAGATCCACCCTGATATCTCGACTTCATTGCGAAGATAAGACCAGTTGGACCAGTCATAGGCTGAACACCAGCAACGTCATAAGCCATGAGGTTAGGCATAGC
>MDTE01132662.1_pt1 | contig 11899 bp, 4 predicted proteins | sample 811231 | NCBI WGS metagenome assembly MDTE01 (sample SAMN05326651, study PRJNA326480) | marine metagenome | isolation source: seawater | place: Indian Ocean: Red Sea | collected 2010
CTCCAAGTTCTGAGGCGGTTCATCAATCACGCTAAAATTCATCAATCACGCTAGAACGATTATCACGCGGCGAGACTCCGCCATTCCTGCAACACCGAATCATCCAACTTTATGAGCCCGTGCGGCGCATCGCTCGGTCCCGACGCCATGTCCGACTCGCTCAGCGCCTTCTCGTGCCCGAACAGTTCGTCGTCGCCCACGTCGCCGTCCTCCACCTCCCGAAGCCTGTTCCCCGTCAGCGACCGCAACCAATCAGCGTGATTGGACGCGATTGGTCGAAGCGTCTCCTCATCTCTCGCGCGATACTCGAGCCTCACGCCTCCCACCGCGGCGAACGCGCACAGCAGCAAATAATCACCCTGCCACGTGCACGCCGCGAAACACTCGCACGCGGCGCCGGCCGCCACGAGCGGGTACCCACCGCAGTGGGCCAGCGGGACGTGCCGCGGGTGCGAGAGGTCCGAGTCGAACGTGTCGTCCAGTCGAGCCACCGCGGGCGCCAGCTCGCCCCCCAGCGCCCGCACCGCGGTTCGCAGCGGATGCGAACGAGCGTGTTGGTGGACCTTTGCCGCGCGCGAGTGCGTGGCTGGCAGGGCGGACCAGATCCGGTCGAACGTGGGCAGGGACATGGGCGTCGGGACGAGAAGTTCCGTGAGGGGAATCTCGTACGCGGCGGCTCTCAGCGAGCTCTGCCCGTCGTCGTACGCCACCACGGGGCGTAAGGAGACGCGATCGAACTTGAAAACGCGCACGTCCACCGTCACCGTGGTCTCCTCCTCGCTCCCGCTGCCGTGCGTCTGCACCGCGTGCCCGCGGCCCCGGTAGGTCGGGCCGGTTGTTTGACGGCTCCGGCTCTTGAGTCGCGCCGAGCCGAGTTGAGCGACGACGGCGCCGATTCCATCCGCGAACGTGGCCGCGCCGTGCAGACCCACCGTCATGGTCCCCGCGAGCGACGCCACGGCGGCTCCCTGCGCGTTGGGCGCGTTGGACGCCGGCGCGGGTCGGCATCGCAGGGACACGGTGAGCGTCCTGGAGGTTGGACGCGCCTGGTGCGAAGCCTCGATCCAGCACGGGTCGGAGGTGCCCGTGAGGGGCGCGCGGTCCGCGTCGGGGCGGGGTCCCATCGACCGGTACCCGGTCCCCCCCGCCGGCTCGTTCTTCGTGGACGCGGGCGATCCATCCGCGCGGTTCGTGAACCCGACGCGCTCGGCGGATGCGCCGTGGAGGGAACGCCACGCGGCGGCGGCGACGCGCCGATCCTCATCCGCGGCGGCGGCGCGGCCGAGTAGGTCCCTGCTCGAGTATCGCCCGAGCTCGTCCACCGCCTCGAGCCGCGCGAGGTGCGACATCATCAGCGGCGGCGGGGGCACGGAAGGCGGGAACAGGTCCGGCGGCGCGTCGGGGACGGGCGATTGAACCGTGCCATCAGAACTCTTAACCGAGCGATCAGAACTCGACGCGGCGGCCCCCTCGCCGCGTCCAGCTGTGAACCTCTTGTGGAGGCTCTTGGCCCGAGCGTGCGCGGCGTGTCCCATTCGCTCCGGGGCGCCGTCGGGGCTGACCAGCAAACCGCCGAGCATCGCCCCGAGCTGGGGCACGAGCAGCGGGCACCTCCTCGCCATGATGTCGACGCACGAGACTCCCACGGCGGCAATCGCCTGGGACGCAACGTACCCGGCCTCGTTCTTGTAGTGCGAGGAATCGTTCGGGTGGCGCATCGTCCCGAGCGACTGTTGCGCCGACGCGTTGGCGACGTCGTCGGAAGCCGCGCCGCCACCCCCCGCGCACATCTTGGACACCATCGCGCCCACCAGCTTACCCATCGGCCCGCCCGGTTCGCCCATGGCGGCGACGCCCGAGGTTGGAAAGTCGAGGTACCTGGCCGCGAGCCACGCCGTCGCCGCCGTCGTCCCGTCGTCGAGCCTGGGCCTCGCGCCCCTGCCACCCTTGGACGCCACGGTGGCCTCCTCGACGAGCGCGGATAGAACGCGCAGCGCAGCCTGGTGCGTCCCCGCCGCCTCGGGTTTCTTGTTCAGACTCGCCTGGTACTTGCTCACCGCGCACAGCCGCGCGATCAGGCGCAGTACCGCATCCGCGGCGGCCCTCCGACCGTTGCACCGCCAGAAGGGAACCAGGCGGAGCGAAGCGGCGGCTTCCAGAGCGACGGTGCACCACCCGGATGCCTCCTCTTCCGTCGGTCGCAGACTGAGGATGGCCTCCACGGCGCAGACGACGATCTCCTCGCGGAACTGCACGGCATCCGCCGCGGCGGCGGCCCTCGCAGCCTCCGCCCGCAGCCTATCCAGGGCGCCGCCGTCGTCCGCCGGTATTTTGCTCGAACCCCCAAAGTACCCAGTCTTCTCCTTCTTCTCGTTCGCCGCGGTCTCCTCGGCAGCCTTCACCGCCGCCGCCGCCGCCGCCGCCGCCCTCTGCGGCCCGTTGTCATCGTCCAGGTACGACGAGATGATCTCCCCGACCGGAGACATCACGATGATCGCCTCCGGGTGCGTTCGCATGCGCGCGTGGGTGGAGAGAACCCTGGCGAGGACGGCGACGCGAAGGTCCGGTCGCTCGGCCAGTCCCGTCCGACACCTCGCCACCAGCATGCGAATCACCTGCAGGGGCTGGGATATCGGCATGGACGGCAGGGCGTTGGCGATGGCGAACGAGATGGACGCCTTCGACATGGGCGCCACCGCGGACCCCGCGCCGCATCCCCGTGGAAGCGCCTCTACCGACGAGTGCGCCGCCGCGTCGACTGCCGCACCCTTGGGTTTCGGATTGGCCGCGTCTCGCGCCTCCGCGTCCACCAACTCCCGCCACTCCGCGTCGCCGTTCACCGCGGGTACCGTATCGTACACCGTCAGCAGCGCATCGCACGCGGCGGAGGCCCAGTCCAGGGGCTGGGCCTTCTGCGGGAGCGAACCCGACAGCGCCAGGAGGCCGATTCCCGCGGCGTAGGAGAGCTCCTTGGGTCCCGAGCCCAGCGTCGGCCTGAGAGTCCCCTCCCCGACGGCGTGCGCGGCCCTCAGTCCCATCTCCCACAGCGCCGGGAGGTCGTCGACGAGACCCCCCGACACGTCCGGGAGCGCGGTGCGCCCCGCATCCCTCAGGCGGACCAGCGCGGACTCGCTCGGTGGAGCCGCCGGCGCCGGGGCTCGGTCCTCGTCCTCGTCCTCGTCGTCTGGGTTTTTGTTCTCATCCTTCTCCTTTGGCGGCGGAAGCTCCAGCGCCGCGCACGTCGCCGAGATGAGCGCGCCCACGGCAACGGCCCGCACCTCCAGCGGTAAACCGTTCGCGCGTTCCGCCACCCCCGCGGCCCTGGACACGAGATGGCACGCCGCCTCGAGCCGAAGCGTCGCCAGGAGCGGGCACGATACGCCCCACGGGTCATCCCCGTCTGCGGATGTCGCGATCCCTCCCGCGGCGCCCCCGTCCCCGTTCTCGCTTCGCTCGAACCCGCCCGCGCCGTCGCCGACGCCCACGGTCCCGCTGTACCCGCCAAAGTCGCTCACCGTCGGGCCGTGCGCGGCGAGGAGCCGCGGGAGCGTCGGGTGGCACCCGTCCAGCGCGGGACCGAGCAGCAGCGCGCATGCGTTGAAACCCGCCGCCGCCACCCTGGAATCGATCACCCCCTCGCCGCTGGCCCCGGAGACGACGCCGAGGATCTTGTGCCACACGGCCCTGGCGAACGACGCGCCCTCACCGCACGCGCCCGTCGCGTCCGCACCCGCGGGGGCGGACGCGTTGATCGAGTTGAGCGCGGTTGAACGCGAGAGGCATCGACCAAACGCCGCGATCGCCGCCGCCCTGGACCCGGGGTTGACGCCGTGCGTGTGCGAGTCCCTGCCGATGTAGGCCGTGAGCCTCTGCCTGTCGGCCCACAGGATGGCCGCGGCGAGGCGGGGCGGGGCGTGCGCGAGAAGCCGAAGGTGCGCCTCGAGCCTCACCGTCGGGGCCGCCCTGTCGTCGTCAACGCTCGGGGACTGGTCGAGCCTCGTGGCTAAACCGGCGCGTATGGCGTCCGCGAGGGCGCGTTCGCTCTCCGGGGGGCAGTTGGCGCGTTTGATGACCTCCAGGGCGAGTCTGAGCTGCTCGCCCGTGCTGTCCTGCCTGCGAAGCACGCCGTGACACACCGGGTGGACCAGGTGATCGGCGACGTACCCTCTCCTCGTCTGCGCGGCGAGCACCCTTCGAAGGGCGGCCTCCTTGCGCTGCGCAGCCTGTTGGAGCGCCTTTCTCGTGGGGGATTTGGTGACGCCCTTCTCGATCGTGGACTGGGGACCCGCGCTGAGGATATCCCCCAGCGTGGTCTCCTCGTCGAACCCGTCCGTCGGAGTCATCGTTGTTACGCGTCGAGCTCCAGCTTCGGGCGGATTCCCGAATTGCCCTCCTCGTCACCCGGAATCACCGCGTCGCCGCGCGATACCCGTCCAGCACGAACAAGACGCTCCCGATGACAAACAACAGGTTACCAGCGGTGTATAGGTCCCCCCAAACCCGGGTATCACCGCCTCCTAGATCGCCTTGCGCGCCCAGACCACCAATCAGAAATAGGAACGAGCCCAAGAGGTAGCAGGTGCTGCCAAGGAGATAAGGGGTGGCCTTCAGCCGACGCGGAGCACCCGCGGGCTTCGGAGTCGATGGACTGGTATCCGACGTAACGGTCTCTATGGCGAGCTGAAGCATCTAACGTTCCGACCCGGGCGCCGGGGCCAGTGCACTTGCAGCCACGTCCGACAATTCGAAGAGAATATACGCATATGATAAAGGGTTACGAGTTACGGGAACAAAAGCTGATGAGCGCTGGGCGGAAAATTTTTTGGCACCTCAGCAGAGGACTGCGCTTCGTCGTTGGGTATTACATGTTCGACATATCGTTTAAGAATCTGGTTCAAGGCATCCCCTTATCGGGCGCGAGGACTCCACGCGAGGGTGGATTGATCGACTCGCGCCGTCACGTGCGCGCCAGAGCCTCGGCTCTGGCGCCAGCGAGGAGCTTTTCTCACCCCCAACCGGCGAGCAGCCGGACGGGGGTTATCGGGATGACTGACTCGAGTCATCCATTACTTGGATCAGCACTTCTTCTGCGCGCAGGATGAGACCTCGGCTTCGCTTCCTGCCGTTTGTACCCTTGAGTCTGAAAGGCCCGGCAGTCTGAAAGGCCCAGCTGGAGCCGCACCCGCCGGTGGGGCTGGCACCGGCGTCTCTGTGCGAGTGGTGGGCTGTGTGTGCGCCGGGAGTTCGTTTTCCACAGCCTTGGCGACGCAACCCTCAACCTCGTTCCCCTGCTCTTTCGACTCCTTCACGCCGCTGAGCACCGTCATGCCGTTCAGGATCACGACGAGAGCCGTCCCGACGTCGGCGACGACAGCTTCCCAGAGTCCGGTGTATCCCATGAGCGAGAGGACCAGCACGATACCCTTAGCGATGATCGAGAACGCGATGTTCTGGCGGATCTTTACGAGGCACATGTGACCGATGGCAATGGCCTCCGCCACCCTGGAGAGGTCGTTGGTGAGGAGCGCCACGTCAGCCGTCTCCATCGCCGCCGCGGACCCCGCGACTCCCATGGCGATGCCGACATCCGCGGCGCCCAGGGCGGGCGCGTCGTTGATGCCGTCGCCAACCATGGCGAGGGTACCCCTGCCGATGAAACGGCGTCGGAGGGACTTGGGACCGCCAGCGGCGGCTTCGAGCTTGGCCACGCGGCCCACAACCTCCTCCATCTTCCGAGCCGGGGTCATTCCCGCGAGGACGTTCCCTCGGGGGATATCGCACGCCTGCGCGACGCGAAGTGCGCTGCCCTGGTTGTCTCCTGTGAGCATGACCACCTCTGCGCCTCTTTTGCGGAGCGATGCAACCGCCCTTGGGGCCGTGGCGCGCAGAGCATCCTCGCACCGTAGCGCTCCGGCGCAGTCGCCCTCCACGCCAACCCACAGCGCGGTGGCGCCAGCCCGCTCCCACTCGGCCGCGGCGGCGGCGAGCGCGGGATCGTCGCGTCCCCAGTCTCGCCGCCTCGCGAGAGCGGGACCGCCGATTTCGATGAGCTTGCCGTCTACCCTCGCGCTCGCGCCCTCGCCCGGGAGGGTCTCGAACTCGGTCACCTTGCACTGTTTGGCGGCGATGCGAACAGCCGCGCCGCTACCTGCGAGCACGGCGGCGGCGACGGGGTGCGAAGCCCGCAGTTCGAGCGCACACGCCCAACGCAGCAGCGCGCCGGCTCCGAGGGCGGGTCTGGGTTTCTGACCCTCGGTCCTCGGGGTGGCCACTTTCACCTGCGTCATCGTGAACCTGCCCTCGGTGAGCGTGCCGGTTTTGTCGACGCAAATCTCCTTCAGTCTGCCCAGCCTCTCGAGGTGCGCCGATCCCTTGACCAGCATACCCCGCCTCGCCGCGCGCGTGAGCCCGCACACGGCCACCACAGGGGTAGACAGCACCAGCGCGCACGGACACGCCACCACGAGGAGCACGCACGCCATGTAGGCGTACTTGGGACCCGTGTGGCCGGCGGCGTAGGGGACGGTGGCCAGGAGCAACGCGGCCAGAACCACGACGGGGGTGTAGTGCCTCGCGAACGTCTCCACGGCTCGCTCCACCCCCGAGCGCGCCGCCTGCGCCTCCTCCACCAGTCGCACCAGCCGGGCGACGGCGCTGTCGGCAGCCGGCGCCGTCACCCGCACCTCCAGCGTCCCGCCCTGGTTCACCGTGCCGCCGTACACCTCGTTCCCCGTGGATTTGGGCACCGGGACGCTCTCACCGGTGAGAGCCGCCTCGTCCACCGCGGAGGACCCTTCCACGACGACGCCGTCGAGGGGCACCTTGTCTCCGGGCTTGACCAGGACCACCTCGCCGACTGTGATATCCTCGACGGGAACCTCCTTCTCGGGCGACGCCAGCCTCCGCGCCTTCTCCGGTCTCAGCGCCAACACCGCACCCATGGCGGACGAGGCCCGGCCCATCGCGCGGTCCTCGAGCCACTCGCTGACCCCGAACAGCGCGACGACCGCGGCAGCCTCGCCAAAGTCCTGCAGAGCGCACGCCCCCGCGACGGCGACTGTCATCAGCGTGTTGATGTCCACGACTCCGTTGCGGAGCGACCCGGCGGCTTTGCGCGCGATGGGGGGTATGCCCACCGCCACCGCCCCGAGCGCCACCCAGCGCAGGTGTTCGAAGTCGCCGCCGACGTAGTGCAGCAGGGACACCGCCAGGAACGCGCACGCCAGCAGAATTGCAAGCGGGGGGGTCGAACCGGCGCCGCAGCACCGACCGAGGTCCGAGGCGTCGGCTGACGAGCCGCCCCCGGCCGAGGCGAGGGACGCCTGCAGCCGCGCCGCGTTGAGCGCGTCGACGATAGAGTCAGCGGGCGCAGCCTTGGCGGCGTGCTCGACCAAGACCGTCTTGGTCGGCACGATGACCTTCACCTCGCGGATGCCCGGCTTCTTGTCCAGGATGGAGTGGATGAGCGGCACCTCGCTGGGGCAGCATATGCCCTGCACCTTGAGCCTCGTGTGAGTCGACGGCTCCGCGCCTCCCAGGTGCTCCGAGTCCACCGCGAGAACGATCGCCTCGGGCGAGGTCATGTCGATCTTGGAGCCCCCCTCGTTGCCTTTGTTGTCCGCCGGGGTTTTGAGAACCAGCGGCATGTACTTGGCCCCCCCGTCGGATCCGCCCGCCCTCCTCCTCACCACGTTCACCGCCCCGTGGTCCACGACACCCGGCGCGCATCCGTGGTTGCACGTCTCGTCGTCGTTGCACTTGCGCTTACACTCCTCGGCGCAGTCCTCGCCGCAGTCCTCCGCCCTGTCCTCCTCCCTGCCGGTGACGACGTGGATGAGCCTGTCGCCAACCACAAAGTCGACGTGGTTGCCGTGGGGTATCGTTTCCACGCGCTGCCGTAAGAGGAACGCCCTGGCCTCCTCCGGGTCGGACGGGATCCGCATCGCCTCCAGTTCCTCCGGGGTCAGCTCGTGGAACGAGTTGGCGCTGTCGCTCCTGTGCGCGGGCATGGATATGGGCCGCCAGGTTCCGTCCTCCGACCTGACGACGAGCTGACCCTCGATGAGGTAAGCGTCCGTGGGTATGGGGCTGCTGACCGCCGCGCTCGACGTCGCGCTCGCGGGTTCCGAGAGGTCGTACAAATCGTCGTCATCCTCCACCGGTTCCGCGGACGCGCCGGGCTCGGACAGGTCGTACAGCTCGTCGTCGTCGGGGACCGCGTCAGATCTCGCCCCCGAGGTTTCCTGCGGGTTCAGGCGAATGACCGTGGGGTCCAGGCAGAGGCCCTGATCCTCGCATGGGCCCGGTTGGTCGCAGGCGGAGCAGTTGCCACCGCGGCCATCCTCCGTCGGGGTCATCGGCGCTCCCGGCGCTCGTGCGTCGGCCCGGGTCTGCCGTCTCCCCGCCTCCCAAGAGTGCGAGTCAAAATTTCGAACTCAGGAGATCAAATCCTCGATCCGAAAAATCCTCGATCGCGGCTCCGATAATGAGTCCAGAGCCTAGGGCGCGCGGGTGTGGCACGTGCGAGCCCAGATGGCCACTCCGATGCGGGGGAGCGGCTCTCCGCTGGCACCGGAGAAGGGTGTGTTCCCGCTCGATCACTTCGGCGAGTGCAAAAAGGGCATGAAGGCCTACCTCAGCTGCCTCAAGAGGCACGGCGAGGAAGCCTCGGCGTGCAGGCAACTCAGCGCAGATTACCTCAAGTGCAGGATGGAGCGCGAGTTGATGGCGGAGCAGCCGCTCGAGGAGCTGGGGTTCAGCAACAAGGCCGAAGCCGTGAAGGGCAAGAACGAGAAGAAGGCGGAGAGGCGAGAGGGGCCGAGCAAGTCGGAGGGGTTCGTGGGTGGGGTGCGATACGCAAGTCGAGGAGCCAGGAAGGAGTAGCAGATGGAACCCTTCACCAAATTAGCTGCGTAGCGTTTTAGTCCGACTCTCACATTAGCATCCCTTCGAGGCCGTGCCCCCCGCTCGCCGTGGCCTGCGACGGCGCCAGCTCGTGCTGCTGCTGGTGCTGCCGCCGCTCCTTGGCCGCGAACCCCTTCCGACGGAAAGCGTTCGCCGCGGTGGACACGAGATTAGCGCGCCGACGCCTCTGCGCCGCAGCCTTCTCAGCCTCCTGACCCATCAGCTTGGCCGCCGCCACCGCCGCGTCGGCTACCCTGTCCTCGCCCTGCGTCTCCTTGAATCTGTCTATGAACGGCGCCGACGACGGCCCCAGGGGCAGGTACTTGCTCCTCGGAAGGAAACACGTCCTGCTCGCCATCTCCGTCACCACCTCACTCCGACCAGTCACCTCCGCGAGCGCCCCGGGGTTCCATCCCGACGGATCCGACCCGTTGTCCGCCAGCATCGCCGCGAACCGTTCCTTCGCCCTGTACGCGTGGTCGAGCATCGTCACGGCGGCGTCAATCTCGTGCGCCAGCGCGGGGGGACCCGCCGCCGCCGCCGGGTCCGCCGACGCCGCCCTCTGCAAACCCCGCAGCGCCGCGTAGCACCGCAGTCGAAACGGCTCGCCGGATCGAACCGCGACCGTCGTGAGCGCCTGCACCGCGGCGCACCTCGTGGCGAAGTCCGGTGACGTCATCAGTATCCGCTGCAGGGTCGTGACGGAGGAGTCGAGGGACGGGTTCCTCGCGGCGGCGGCGCACGAAGGCCCGGGGGCGGCTTCTTCGTCGGGTTCAGCGCGGTCGGCGGCGGCGGCGGCGACGAGAGCCCCGTCGGTGTCCGCCACCCACGCGTACTCCCCCGCGCAGTAGTTGGCGTTCTCCCCGAGGTGCCATGTCAGCGCAGCCTCGAGCGCGGGCGCGTCCTGGGCGCGGGCGATCTGCGCGAGGTTCGCCGCCAGCGACGACACCGACGGCCTGGACCGTTTCGGGGCGGCCTTCTGCGCCGCCCCGAGCGCGTCGAGCGTGGGCTCAGCGTCGCACTGCCGCGCGTTCGAACCGACGATGACGGTGACGGTGTCGATGGTGAGCGTCAGCCACGCGTCCGCGTCGTTTTCATCCTCGCTGGCGCAACCCAGGGCGCAGCGCTGCGCCGCCGCGGCGAGCAGACGGTTGCGAGGGTCAAAGCCGCCGAGGGATTTGCGCGCCCACCCGTTCGCACTTCCGACGAAGGACTCGTCCTCGCCGTCGTCGCCTCCCACCCGTTCGCCGTCGTCGAGGTGTGTCGTCAGCACCGACGTGACCTCCGCGGCGAAGTCCGGGGTCTGGAGCCAAACCAGCGCCCGCAAAGCCTCGACCCGAACTCCGGGTGGCGAGTTCGGACCTGCAGTCGCCTTCAGCGCCGCCACTAACGACGCCAGCGAACCGTCCAGCCCCGCGCGGTCCCCACCCGAGACGGCCCTCGCGGCGACACGCGCCTCTCCCAGGGCCGCGACGGCCCTGCACGCCGCGCTCCGAGCCACGGGTCCCGCGCTGGGGTCGAGAAGGACCCCCCTCATCCTGGTAGCCGAGTTTGCGAGCAGCCTCGGCTCGCCCCTCTCCCCACCTCCCCTGACTATCGCCTGCCACGCGGCGGCTCGCGCTTTCGCCCCATCCGCGCCGGATGGTGCGTCAGACCCGAAGAGGCCGGCGCACGCCGCCATGGCGACGCGCGGGGACGACTCCGATCCCGCCGCGGCTCCTCCGTATGTTTTCAACTCGGCGGCCAAAACTTTCTCACACGCCTGCGCGCAGTCATGCGGAGCGCCGCCCCTCTCCGCCGCGCCGAGGAGCCTCGCCCTGAGAGCGCCGCACAGACGAAGGAACAGTGGCTCCGCCCCCGGGTCGTCCAGGTTGGGCTCACCCTTTTGTTTCCCTTCACTCTTGCGCGCCATAGCCTTGGCCTCCTTGGAGTCGCCCGCCGCGGCCGCAGCCTCCAGGTTTGCCGCTCTCGCCTCCATGCGCTTGGCCACGGCGCCGATGACGGGTTCGAGCGCGATCGCGAGCTCCTTGTACCTGCGACCTTTCGCCGCGGCCAGCGCCAGGGAGAGCGCGTGCCTCGCGGCGACGTGGTCCGGTGACGTGACCGCGGTGGCGAGCGCGCTTGGACTGGGAACGGCCGAGTCCGCCTTCTTGTCGCCCTCCTCCGACCCCGCGATGAACCGCCGCCGCGCGCCGAGCGCCGCCCTCGCCGCGGCGTCTGTGTGTGCCGCATCCCCGCCCTCCGTCTTCCCCGTCTTGGAATCAAACATGCTGGACTTGCCCCTCGGGTGCTCTCCCGCGCTCAGCGACTCAATTGCACCCACCGTGCCCCGATGCAGCGCGCCCGCAGCCTCGGGCACCCCCGCCCTGGCCGCCGCCACGAGCGCCCTCGTCGCCAGCATCCGCCTCACCCCAGCGCGGATGTTCGCCTCCTCACCCAGGGTCTTGATGCACTGGCCAGTCGCCGCCTTGACGGTCTCGTTCGTCCCCAACCCCGCGCGCCCGTAGTGCTCGAGGATCCGATGCATCAGGTAGTACGCGTACCTTAGCGCGAACCTCTCGGGGCAGGCCCCCTCCGCGAGCATACGCATCAGTACCTCGAGCGTGTTCGGGCCGGGTACGCCGTGCGCGCACAGTCGGGGCAGGACCCGCGTCGCCAGGTCCTTGCTGGCGTTCTTGGGCGCGAGCTCCGCATCGTTCAGGTCCACGAGGTCGCGCTCGAGATGTTCCACCGTCTCCACGGGTCGCGACGCGTCCTCGCCCTTCTTACCGTCGCCTTGTCCCTTGGCCAGCCACGACTGGACGTATCCCGAGGCTCTCGGCGGCCGCGCCGATGTGCCACCGGCGGGCATCCCGCCTCCGCTTGCCCGGACGCCACCCAATCTGCGTGAAATTTGTTCCAATTTTCTCTTTGGTCGAATTTTCTCTTGGTCGACAGCTGCTTGCAAAAAATGGCGGTATCTGTGACCCATAAGCCGCGATGCGATCATTCCAAG
>MDTE01190349.1_pt1 | contig 11899 bp, 11 predicted proteins | sample 811231 | NCBI WGS metagenome assembly MDTE01 (sample SAMN05326651, study PRJNA326480) | marine metagenome | isolation source: seawater | place: Indian Ocean: Red Sea | collected 2010
GACAAGAGAGTTGAAAACGTTTACGTTTTGGAGCGGGCGAAGGGATTCGAACCCTCGACTTCAACCTTGGCAAGGTTGCGCTCTACCCCTGAGCTACGCCCGCTTTATAGCAATGTATTTATAAACTTACTTTGTTAGCCTAGCAAGGTTTTAAAATAAAATCCTAGAATCCATAAAATTTTATTTTAAAACGACTCAAAAACATTATTTTAAGGTTTGTGGATAATCTAATTTTAGAATTTCAAGGTCAAAGTAATGAGATCTCAATAGTTGTAACATTAATAAATTTTTTTATTTGCCTTTCATTTTCATTTATTTTAAGAGAACTTTTTTTACGTTTTTCATCAGTATCATTTAATAAAAATTCTATTTCAAATAATTTAGTAATTCTGTCATTAATAGTTTTTGTAGTAATCATTATTGTTAAAAATTCACTTGCATTATCCTTGGGGTTAGTTGGGGCACTGTCGATAGTAAGATTTAGAACACCTATAAAAGAACCAACTGAATTGATTTATTTATTTCTTAGTATAGCACTAGGTCTTGGATTTGGCTCCTCACAAACTTTAATTACAGCGATTTTAGCTATATGTATTTTTATTTTTATTTATTTCTCCAGACCCAAAAATAATTTATCACAAGAAAATGAAGAATTTAATTTATCTTTAGAATGGGAAAATGATCAATTAGATTTCAATGAAATTGAATCAACTATAAAAATGTATTCTTCATTTGTATCCTTAGATAAGATTTCTATTCATGAGAATAAAACTTTAGCTATTTATTCAATTAATTTATTGAATGAAGAGAGTTTAATTAAGATAATTCAAGAATTAAAGAAATATAATATTTCTGAAATATCTTATAATCGACTTCCAAAAGTATTTTAAAAGTTAAAGAATGTTCAGAACTGAGAGAAAGTTTTTATTTAACAATAAAATTGAAGCATATCTAGCACTTCAGTCTTTATTAAAGAGATATAGTTTTAGGAAAAAATTTAAAACAAGAAATATTTATAGTGTCTATCTTGATACCAAAAATTTAGACTATTTATTTGAAAATATAATCGGCTTAAGTAATAGAAAAAAAATTAGGTATCGATTTTATTCAGATAACTTACATCAGCTAATACATGAAGAAAAAATTAAAAAAAATAATTTTGGGACTAAGATAAAAAAAGTTCATAATACTTCATATAAATTAGATTTTGCCAGTGTTGGAAAAATGATAGAGAGTCTTAATTATAAAAATAATCACAAGACTCAACTATATCAACAAATCAATGTTAGCTATCGAAGAGATTATTATGTTGATATTTACAAAAATAGCTTAACAGTTGATAGCAATATAAATTTTTTTAATAAATCCACGAATAGATATGAAAGATCAGTTATCGAATATAAAATTACTAAAGATAATTACGAAAATAATTATTTTCATAAAATTAATTATCCCTTTACAAGGCACTCAAAATACGTAGTAGGAATGGCCATAATAAATCAAACTATGTATGTTTAATGATTATTAAAGATAAAAAATTTAATAAATTTTTTTTTATCGCATTTTTTTTTGTAATCACATTTTTAATTTTATTAGTCAATATCAATAAAAAGTTAATTCAAAAAGAGTTTTACTATTTAATAGACATAGTTGACACAAATCTCCACAAAGTAACCAGTTTCACAGAGTTATATGGCCATCATAATATCTACGATATGGGCGATAGTTTTTTGGAAATAGTAAAAAATATTATTTTAAGTACTCCATCAGTGATTATGAAAATACCAGATTATCTCGTAGCACCAAAAACAGATTTTGAAAAAATAGAATTATCTTTTGATTTTCAAAGTTATAAACAATTATTAAACGATAGAGAGTCATCAATAAAATACAATGTACAGACCAATAATAGAAAAACTGTAAATGGTATGCTTGATGTGGATGGAAAAAAATTCAAAATAGACTCAACAATCAAAGGTAAGCTCATGGATCATTTTAGATCACCGAAAAGATTTAGTTTAAAAATAGATATGAAAGATGACAAGTATTTTAAGGGAATGAGTGAATTCTCCATTCAAAAACTTGAGTCTAGGGCATCACCATACGAACAAATTTTTCTATCTATAGCTAAAAATTTAGGTTTTATAACGCCAAAGCATTATTTTTATGAAGTGAAATTCAATAATAGTAATTGGGGGGTAATGAATATTGAGGAAAATGTCTCAAAAGAAAGTCTAGAATTAAATCAATTTAATGGAGAGCTAATCATACAACTAGGTGACGATCATAACCACTTTATTCAAAAAAAAGAATATTACGTACAACCGCTAGATATGAGAATTAATTTAGAAACATTTCCAATGCGATTTATTGATTTTAAAAAAATACATGAAAAGAACGCTTTTCATATTGATAAATTAAGAAAATTAGAATTTAGCAAGAATCTTAGGGATATTTTTGATCTGGATAAAATGTGTACCCTTGCATTAATGTCTTTAATGTGGGGGGACCCGCATATTTTAGAATTTAATAACTCTCAATATGCATATGATAAATACAAATTGAAATTAGAGCCTATTCCACAAGATGTTGGAATTGGACCCAGAGAGATCAAGTCTTCTGAAAATATACCAGCATTGCCACGTGAATATTTTAATTCATGTTCAAATATTAATATTTCTCCTTTGATAGAAAAAATTGAAATAGCACTTTTGAATTCTAAGAATGCAATTATTGAATTAGATAGAACCTTTCCTCTAAATGATCAAAATACATTTGAATTATTACAAAAAAATATTTCTTTTATTAAAAGAAATATTTCAAAAGATGATTTAGAAACTATTGATAACAGATTTCCAATTGAAAAATTAAAATACAGTAAAGATCTGCTAAAAGATATTAATATATTAAAGCATTACATATATTACAAAGATGATAAATATTATTTAAAGTTATCAAATTTATTAAGAGCTGATGTGATAATTAAAGAAATGTATCTAAACAATCAAAAAATAATTTTGAATACCAAATTATCTGGAATTTATTTTGACTCTATGAATGATTATGAAGAAAATTTAAAAAACTTAGAACATATAGTTGAAATTGATAAAAGATTATTAAATTACAACTCAAATAGATTGGTTTTTGATTTAGAAATCGACCAAATAGAACATAAGTTAATTATTCATGATATTTACAGTCCAATTAACTTTAATCAAAATTTATCTTTTAATAGAATTAATGACTATTTTAAAGACTCAGGAGAAAAATATATATTAAAACAAGGAAATTGGATTTTTAATGAGCCAATCAAACTAGATAAATCTCTGGTAATAAATGCTGGAACATCCATAAATTTCTTAAACAATGCAAGTCTTCATGTTGTAGGTGGTTTGGAAATGAATGGTGATATCAACAAAAAAATCAAAATATTTTCTACTGATAAGTCTTGGCGGGGGATATTTGTTGACTCACAATATGGAAATGATTTGTCTATATTAAAAAATGTTGAAATTTATAATTTAAATGAATTTAAGAATTTAAATTACCAACTAAATGGTGGCATAAATTTTTTTCACTCTGACGTTGTTATTAAAAATGTCTTTATTAAAGATACCTTATCTGAAGATGTGATTAATTTTATAAATTCAAAATTTGAAGTAAATGATCTCATTGTTAATACAGCATCATCTGATGCAATAGACTCAGATTATTCAGTTGGTGATATAAGTAATTCTATTTTTTCAAATATTAAAGGTGATGCTGTCGACACATCTGGCTCAAAAGTATCTATTAAAAAAAGTATATTTAGAAATATTGATGATAAATCAATTTCTGCTGGTGAAGATAGCGATGTACAAATTAGTAATATCTTATTTGATGGATGTCTGATTTGCATAGCATCAAAAGACAGAAGTAAAGTAGTAGTGGGTGATTTTGAATTAACAAATTATGATCTATTTTTTGGAGCGAGCTATATGAAAAAACCATTTTATGAGATTGGTGGTGAAATTGAGTTTAAAAATTTACCGCTAAACGAGATTAAAAATTTAAAACTTGCTCGAGATATAAATTCAAAAATACTTATTGGTGGAAAAAAATATGTACCTGAAATACTCACAGATTTTAGTATTTTTTATGAAGACGGTACATTTAACTAATAAAAATTTAAAAAGATAACTTAGATTAAAAGCTTAAAAAATTCGAATCAAAATAATATTATTATAGAAATTAACAAATCTAATTTTGATAAAAAAATACATTTATTTAAAATTACATTGAAATAAATAAAAAATTTACTATTTAATAAAATATGACAAATATCTTCGAAATTAATCAAGATGAGTTTTTAAATAGCGTTGTTGAAAAATCAAAAGAAATTCCTGTTTTAGTTGATTTCTGGGCACCATGGTGTGGACCCTGCAAACAATTAACCCCTATATTAGAAAAAGTTGTGAATGAGAAAAATGGGAAAGTTATCTTAGTAAAGATTAATGTTGATGAGAATCAACAAATTGCTGGACAGTTAAATGTTAGGTCTATTCCGACAGTTTATGGTTTTGTTGATGGAAAACCTATTGATGCATTTCAAGGCGCACAGCCAGAAAGTAAAATTTTAGAAATGATCAATAAGATGATTGATGCAGCTCCTGGTAACGAATTACCGAAATTATTAGAAGAAGCATCTGCTTATTTTCAATCACAAAAATTTCAAGAGGCATTATCAATATATGAAAAATCAATTGTATTAGATCCTGGTAATCCAAAAGTTATAGCTGGAATGCTGAGGTGTCTATTCCAGTTACAAAAAATAGACGACGCCAAAGAAGTGTTAGAGTCTCTTGATGATAAAACACTAGCAGACGAGGAAATAATAAAAATTATAAAATTATTAGATACAGCCAACCCCTCCAACAACACATCCTCAATTGAAGATTTGGAAAAGAAAATACTTGAAAACCCATCAAGTAAAGAAATAAGATACGAACTTGCAATTAATTATTTTTCTCTCAATAAAATTGAACAAGGCTTTGAAGAATTACTAGTTATTTTTGAACAAGACTCAAAATGGAATGAGGAAGCAGCCAAAAAGAAAATATTAGAACAATTTGATTTGCTTGGTTTTAATGATCTAAATGTTATAAACGCTCGAAAGAAATTATCATCGTTAATGTTTAAATAATGGAAGACTCAACAAAAAAATTATTTGAAATTCAACCAGATAAGGTCCCTACGTCTCTTCCAATATTTCCTCTAGAAAACGTCTTGCTACTTCCTTTTGGCAAATTGCCATTAAACATATTTGAAGAGCGTTATATTAAAATGACACTAAATAGTCTTAAATCTCACCGGATGATTGGAATCATACAGCCTAAAAATAATAATAATGAATTTTTTTTGATGGGTTGTATTGGCAAAATTACTTCATATATCGAAACACCCGATTATAGAATTGTTTTGAATTTAGAAGGAGTTTGTCGATTTATATTAAATGAGCACTTTTTAACACCTGACGGTTATTATCAAGCTAATATAGAAACTCAAGACTATCATCAAGATATGAATAATTTAGAACCTCAAATTGATAGAACAAATTTAATTCAAAAATACTCTAACTTTTTTAAAATGAAAAAACTTGAGATAGACCAAGAGGTCCTCTCAGAGACATCTAATTTACAATTGCTCTCAACTCTTGCAATGTTAGCTCCATTTAACAAGATTGATAAACAAGCAATTTTAGAGTCTCCAAATATTCGAGATAGAATAAATACTATAAATTCAATTTTAGATCTTAATACTTTTCAAGTTGTTGGATCAAGCAAAAACCATTTAAACTAAGCTAATTTTACCCATTGCCTGCTTTATAAAAATTTTTTTTAAAATACTAATTTTTAATAACGCTTGGAAACCAGTTCTGATAACAAGTGAATTAAAAGTATTTGGTTTTTCATAAAGCAAATTGATTATTGAAGTAAAAGTTAAATAAGACAAGCTCTCCATGGCACGTCTCGAAATGAATTTTTTATTAAAATTTTCACTATTAAGATTTTCAATATCAGTAAGTTTTGAAATTTCTTGAATGTCTTTGACCCCTAAGTTCCAGCCCTGGCCCGCCACAGGGTGTATTGATCTTAAAGTATCACCTATCAAAAGAAAATTATTTGATAAAGATTTACTGATATATGGATTTAAATCAAAATTACTTATATTTTTTTTAATTTTGATATCACCATGGCTTTTATTAAAATTTTTTTTTAGTAAATTCAAAATTTCTTTATTCTCTAAATTTTTGTTAGTAGAAAAGATAAATGTTGAATACTTTTTATTATTTTTTGGCGCTGGCAAAACAGCTAAGGGGCCTAATTTTGTAAAAATTTCATAAGCAAAGTTCTTGTGCATCTTCGAATGATCAAAAAACCCTACATAAGACTGATGCGTGGATTTGAATGAATACTTTTTAATTTTATTTGTTGTGTGCTGAACTTTGCCCATTGAAAAAACCAATTTTTTAAAAATAAATTTTTTCTTCATTATAGATATGATTTTATTAGGCATTAGTTCATCTAGAGGAATTTTGACATTAGCAACCAAGTTTTTATTTTTAATTAAACTTTCATGAGCTATTTTAAGTAAATCATAATTAAAAATTACACTTCCCATAGGTTCTTCGTTATTTTCGAAATGTAACTCTTGGGGGTTTATGAAATCGCGTATGATTATTTTGTTAATATTTTCAGGTGATTTTGAAATCCTATCCCATAAACCGAGAGTTTTAAGGAATTCACGAGAATTAGCATTTACTGCCAAAGTTCTATTATCTGTATAGGTTAAATTATTTTTTTCAATTATTAGGACGCTAAATTTTTTTCTCAGTAGCTCTAATGCAGTTAAGGAACCTATAAGCCCGGCTCCCACTATAAGAAAATCATATTTATATATTTTATTTTTCAATTAGACGCTTATATTTATTTTTAATTAATGAACAATAGCTATATTCCGACAATCTTAAAAGACAAAATAAATTTTTTCATAAATTCTTTAATTTCTATTTTGCTTATATTTGCTGCCATTTTTTTATTTTTAAGTTTATTTTCTTTTAATATTAATGACGACTCTTTTCTTACAAAGACGAGTCAAGCATCATCAAATATTTTTGGTGACGTAGGGTCCTATATAGCAAGTTTTATATTTTACACTTTTGGTATAATGGGTTATGCATTGGTATTTTTCTTCTGCAATTTTGCTTTACAAACTTTTTATAATAAAAAGCCTTCTTTTTTTTTTATTAGGTTACTTATATTTTTTATTAGTCTCTCACTATTGCCTCAATTGCCCCTTTACTTAAATTTAAATTATAATTTTATTGAGCAAATAAAGACATGGGGTTTATTTTCAGAAAAATTATATTTTTTACATTTTAATGAAATAACAAGTTATATCTTATCAATCCTTGGTGTTTTTGGATTTTTTTTCTCTCAAAATATTTCTATTAAAAAATTACCCAAATTAAACTTTGTTAAAATAAATAATCAAAATTCGTCTCCCAAAATCAAAAAAGAACCAATTGTAAATAATCTTAATTTTAAAAATGATTTTAAAGAAGAAGATAGTATAGTCGAAAGTTCAAAAGTAGAAAAAAGCCATTTATTTTCTTCTCCATCTCTTGAAATATTAGAAAGTGCATCTACAGCTAATAAAAAATTAGACAAAGAATTAATTAGAAGTAACTCAGGCTTATTAGAAAGAGTCTTTAATGACTTTAATATTAATATCAAAGTTATAAATGTAAAACAGGGCCCAGTTATAACACTTTATGAAATCTTACCAGCCGCTGGTACAAAAATTAATACTATTATTAATCTTGCTGGAGATATTTCTAGAAGTATGGGTGTTGGAGCAGTTAGGATATCTCAAATTTATGGTACCCAATATTTGGGCGTTGAGGTACCAAATGAAAAAAGAGAGTCCGTCACAATAAGAGAATTATTAAGTGATCAAAATTTTAAAAACAATACACATAAAATTCCTATCTGTATTGGTAAAGATATTTCAGGAAATATTGAAGTTATTGATCTAAGCAAAGCACCTCATCTGTTGATTGCTGGAACAACGGGCTCGGGCAAGTCAGTTTTTATCAATACTATACTCACAAGTTTACTTTACAAATTTTCACCTAAAGACTTAAGACTAATTCTTATAGATCCAAAAATGTTAGAGCTCAGTGTTTATAATGATATTGCTCATTTGTTAACACCTGTTGTTACTGAGCCAAAAAAATCAATCTATGCTTTAAAATGGGTGTGCAAAGAAATGGAGAGAAGATATTCCATGATGAATGAGGAAGGCACGAGATCCCTAGATGGATTTAATGAAAAATCAGATGAAAAATTACCTTATATAGTGGTGATTATTGATGAGATGGCCGACTTAATGATGACAGCTGGCAAGGAAGTTGAACATTATGTGCAAAGATTAGCTCAAATGGCTAGAGCATGCGGCATACACCTTATTATGGCAACCCAAAGACCAAGTGTTGATATTATTACAGGAAGCATTAAAGCTAATTTTCCTTCCAGAGTAAGTTTTCAGGTTGCTAGCAAGTATGATAGCAGAACCGTTTTAGGAGAAATTGGAGCTGAACAACTGTTAGGAAACGGAGATATGTTAATGTCTAAAAATGGATCAAATTTAATAAGATATCAATCTGCATTTATTTCTGATAGTGAAGTTAATAAATTGATCAGAGAAATAAAAAAAAATCAAAAGGTAAATTATCTAGATGAATTGGAAGAGGTAATCAATAATGAAAATGACTCTTTTGAGAACCTTAATGATGAAGATGAGGAATTAATTGGCAAATCCATTGATCTAATTAAAAATTCTGGAAAAGCATCAACTAGCTATCTACAAAGAAATTTCCAAATAGGTTATAATAAGGCTGCTAGAATTATGGAGGCTCTTGAACAAAGAGGTGTGGTATCTCCACCAAATCATGCTGGAAAGCGAGAGATATTAATAAATAATTAACTTTATATGGCCTTTTGATGAGACTAAATTCAAATTTTTATTAAATTTATTTTCGAAATCATTTTTTAGGTTTGTTAAATGAGTATCAAGTTTGTTAATACTGATTTCCTTATCGTTCGGCCACAATTTTTTATATAAAGAATATTTTGGCATGCCTTTTTCCAAATTCATCAACATGTAATTCAAAATCATATTTTGTATATTGGTTAATCTAAGATTTTTATCGTTATAAAAGAGGTGATAATTGGTAGGAATATAACTTATATCTCCAATTTTAACCTCAAAACTAGACAGCATTCGTGTTAGGTTTTTATGGAAGGAATCAAAGTAAAATGGTAATTGCATTTTGATTTTTTTTTCTTGCATTGAGAAAATTAGGGATGAGTTATTGATTAAAATATCAATATTACCAATTGAGTTTTGATCATTATTCTCAATAAATAAATTGAATTTTTGGTTTAATGCTTCAATAATTTTTGTTTTTAAGAATAGGTTATTACAATTAATATTAAACACCTTAGAAATGAAAAACCTTATACAAATTATGAGAAAAATATTGATCAGCTAATTTCATTTTTTTACAATTTAAAAAAAAGATACTAACGTTAATATTTTGGGAGTTAATAGAAATACGTTTTAAAAAATTATGGCTTAGACTTTTTTCAATTGAAATTTGATAATCAGGACTAGAGTATACTTGTTGAAAGTTTGGGTAATCGTTAATAATCAATTTTAAAGTTTCAAGATAAGTAGGAGGTGTATCAATTAAGTGATAAACACTAGTATTTGCATTTTGAACATAAAACATATTTTTAGTATCACTAAAAATTGTTAGCAATCTGTGATCTTGATATTGGTAACGAAACTTATTGTTTTTAATCAAAAAAATTCCATTGTTAACCTCTTTATTGGAATGTACTTCTTCAAATTCACAAAATATTTCTTTTGAATTTATATTTTTTGAAAAAAGTAATAAAATTAATAATAGATAGGTAAATAAATTTTTTTTAGTCATTAAAAATTAAAGATCCAATTCTAATAATATCACTTTTATTTTGAAGAGCGATTTTGAAGTCATTGCTCATGCCCATACTCAATAATAAATTAGGGTTAATTCTATTTCTTAGTTCTAGCATTTTTTGGAAATAAAAATCTGAGTTATCATTATTAGGGGGTATACACATGAAACCTACTATAGGTAAATTTAATGAGATACTATATTTGTAAATTTTTTCAATCTCTTCAATCCTAAATCCAGATTTCTGTTTTTCATTACCAATGTTAACTTGAAGAAAAAATTCTTCGGTTAATATATGCTTATTGGTTTTTTTTATTTTTGATATTAGATCAATAATTTTGATTCTATCTATAGATTGAATACTGTCAAAAATTTCGAGTGCATCCATTAACTTATTTGACTGGATAGGGCCGATCAAACTTAACTTGATATCTTTTTTGAAATCTAAGTGAAAATATTTTTTCTTTGCTTCTTGAATTCTATTTTCACCAAAAAAAGAATAACCCTTTTCATAAAGGAGTTTAATATCTTCAATTTGTTGATTTTTTGTTACGATTAATAATTTTGAATTTTTATATTGTTCTAATTTAACGTTAATAGAATTTAAGTTTTTAAAATTAACTGACAAGTTGAATCAATTATATTTAAAATGATCACAATAATTGGGAAATTCACGTTCGATAATTTTCCTATCTTGGTTTGACAAATCATTGCTGTATTCACTTTCATATAATTTATTATTTATTAAAAATTCATCAATCAAACTATGTTCGATATCACTTTGTGATTCGAAGCCCAAAAAGTGAATTATAATATCTTGCAAAACCTCACGAGTGTCTTGAGTCAGATTTTCATATTTTATTATTAATCCATTGAACGTGCTTTTAACATTAAAGTCATCCCAGCTTTTTACATTAGTGCGCCAATTCTGTCTATTTTCTGCAATCAATCTTTTTTTATTGGCGCCCTGGATATCTTTTTCAATATTAAAAATAGTATTTTCATAATTAAAAAGATGATGCATTGCTATATTTTTATTTTTAAATTTCGATAAATATTTTTTAAATAAATCAAATGGGTTTCTTACAATGTATACATAGGATTTAGTTAACAAAGAATTAGTAAAGGCTATAGTTGAATCATTTGTTTCAAAAAATGCTGAAGAAGTAATAAGAATTTTATTTATTTCAGGAAGGTCTTGAGAAATTTGATATTGTAATTTGTAGGTATTATTTACAATAAAGTTAAAATCAAGATCATTGAAATTTTTATTTAATATCTCTAAGTCATTTATCCTATCAGTAAAATTATCTAATTTAAAAATGTTCTTTTTTTGCTTAGCAAAATAAAATTTTAGAAAATTACAAATATATTCTAAATCCTCTAAATCATAGCTAATCAGCCAATTAATGTTATTTTGAAAAAAATCTAAAAACTCCTTTTGTTGAATGAATAGATGTAAATACTTTTTAAATATCTCTTGATATAATATTGAATTATTTGAATTTAATTTTTTTAGTTCATCTTTTAAGGTTTGATAATTTTTTTGTTTGATTTGATCATCTATTAAATTGCTATAGTAATTGGACTTTATTTTATTTAAAAAATTCATTTGATAGTTTAAATATTAACTAATAGAAGATGAATGCACAACTTTCAAATATTATTTCAAATATTGAAAAGGGAAATTTCGCTCATGCTGAGAGACTTGCGTGGGATTTACATAAAATTAATCCAAAAGATTTTAATATCAATAAACTTCTTGGAATTTCATTATTAGGACAAAAAAAACATAGACATGCTTTAAAAGCTTTTCTAGAAGCCAATACTTTTTTTTCTAAAGATATAGATACA
>MDTE01195278.1_pt1 | contig 11895 bp, 16 predicted proteins | sample 811231 | NCBI WGS metagenome assembly MDTE01 (sample SAMN05326651, study PRJNA326480) | marine metagenome | isolation source: seawater | place: Indian Ocean: Red Sea | collected 2010
AGAAGCTAGGTTTGCCAGTCCTTCTTTAGAACCTAAGGTTACTACTATTTCATTTTCTTTATTCAGTGCAACATCAAACCTTCTAAGATAATATTCTCTTTGAGCTTTTCTAAGACCATCTATTCCTCTAGAAATTGAATATCTGTGAGTTTTGGGATTTTTTATAGTGGTTATCATTTTATTTACTATGTGGTTAGGGGTAGGGCTATCTGGATTTCCCATACCAAGATCTATGATGTCTCTTCCTTTTAGCCTTTCTTTAGCTTTAAGATCATTAATCTCTGAAAACACATAAGGTGGTAGCAAAGAAACTCTTTCAAATTTTGTTTTCATAAATGATTAATTAGATAATAAAAAAACTTCCACCCTTCTATTTTCATTTTCGGCAAAGTCACTATTAGAAGCATTTACTGGCTCTAAGTCTCCTTTTCCTAGTATTTTAATATTAGATGGAGAGAACCCTTTACTTTCAAGCATATTTTTAATAGCTTCAGCTCTAGCAAATGACAGATTCATATTAATTTTCTTTCCTTTTGGTGTGTCACCTCCAAGTGATGAAGCATGGCCTACAACTAATAATTGGTTATTGTTGTATAAGTTTACAATTTGGCTAATAACTGAAGTAGCTTTATTATCTGGCAAAACAGAATTATTAGGAAAATAAAAAACTGCTATTTTATCATCTGCGTTGTATTCAGAAGGGTTTAAGTCCTCAGCCTTAGAGGCTGCAGTTTTTAAATCATTTTTAGTCGGAGGGTCTGAGTTATTAAGTAATGATCTAACCCTAATTCTAACATTATCTGAAATTCTTAATATTCTTAGTTGATTTTGATCTGCAACAGATATTTCTGATGGTTTATTAGTTGATATTTCATCGGAAGAAACTTCTAATATTTCCTTTTCTTTTTCAGTAGTAGTTTCCTCTCCCTCAAAGAAGTCTTCTTCAATATCAGAAAAATCTGGTCTTTGTACTGGTATATCAGTTATAACTGGAATATCCTGATTTGACAAATCTTGATATTCTTCATCATTTGTATTTTCTATATCTTCACTTTGATTATCTTCATTATTACCAAAAAAGAATTCTTCTGTTTTATCAACTATCCCAGCTAAATCAACCTTATCAGTTATAGTAGAACATCCACTTAAAAAAAATAATAAAGTAACATAAATTAAAAAGTTGAAGATAAACTTTGACATACCTATATATTAAGGCGATAATGATTGATTATCAAGTCCTAAGTCCTCCGGATAGTTCATTAAAATATTAAAATTTTGAACTGCTTGTCCTGATGCTCCCTTAATCAAATTATCGATTACAGAAATAATTGTAATCCATTCACTGTTGTAATTTTTTATTATGCCAATTCTACATAAATTTGAACCTATTACGTCATTAATTTTTGGTATTTTTCCATTTGAGCTTACTTTAATAAATTTTGATCCATCATAATACGATTTCAATTTACTCTGAATCTCGTTGTAGTTAGCTTTAACATAAATAGTACTTAAGATACCTCTATTTATCGGCACAATATGAGGAGTAAAAGTAACATCAAAATTTTTGTTAGTAGTGATATTAATTATGTGTTCTATTTCTGGTTTGTGTCTATGATTGCCATCCCCATAAGCTTTCAAACTTCCAAAATTTTCTGAAAAAAGAAGTTCTTCTTTAACATTTCTTCCTGCGCCCGTTATACCTGATTTAGAGTCTATTATTATTTCCTTTCCTTCAATTAAATTATCTTTTAATAAAGGAATTAGGGGTAAGAGCGATGACGTTGGATAACATCCTGGACAAGATATAAACTTACTTTTTCTAATATTATCTTTAAATAACTCAGGCAGTCCATAACAAAATTTTTTTATATAGTCAGGGTTTTTGTGAATATCATAATAACTATTGTGTAATGAAATGTCATTAAATCTAAAATCGGCAGATAAATCTATTACCATACAGTGTCCAGGTAGCTTGTTAATATTTTCAGCAAGTACTCCATTAGGAGTGCATGAGAAAATAACATTTATTTCTGAGAAATTTGAGTTTTCTAGTTTTTTTATAACTGGTAATTCTATACCTTCAAAATTTGAGAAAATTTGAGATATAATTTTTCCAGCGCTTTGATCTCCAATTAATTGCTTAATAGTTACATTAGGATGTTTAAGCAGTATTCTTAGTATCTCAGATCCTGTGTAGCCTGAAGCACCAATAACAGCGACATTTATTTTAGAGTCATTGTAAGAAATCCTATTGGCTCCTTTAAATTAAAGATAGATTTTATCTTTTACTAAACTGATAACTTCTTCTAGCTTTAGCCCTTCCATATTTTTTTCTTTCTACTACTCGAGAATCTCTTGTAAGAAATCCCTCTTTTTTTAGATTTTTTCTTAGTTCTGGCTCAAAATTTACTAGTGCTCTTGAGATGCCATGTCTTATAGCACCTGCTTGGCCAGACAGCCCCCCTCCCCTAACTGTACAAAAAACGTCAATTTCTGTTTTTCTATTAGAAGTAACTAAGGGTTGATTTAAAAGTAATCTGTGTGATTTGGAAGCAAAATAGATTTCTTCTTTTCTACCATTAACTGTTATTATTCCTGTTCCAGCTTTAATCCAAACTCTAGCCACTGAAGATTTCCTTTTACCTGTAGAATAAGCCCTACCCTGTGGATCTATTTTTTTATCAGCTTTAGTATTTTCTATTTGATTGTTATCCATTTCCAATTTTTTTACCTATATAGTTTTTCTTATTTTTATTTTTAAAGTCAATGTTTTTAGGCTTTTGTGCTTCATGGGGATGAGACTCGCCAGCATAAATATGAAGTTTTTTTATTTGCTCTCTTCCTAAAGTACCTTTAGGAAGCATTCTCTTTACAGTCAACCTTAACAGTCTATCTGGATATTTGCTACCAAGTATTTTAGAATAAGAGACTTCTTTTAACCCTCCTGGATAGCCCGTATGTTTCCTGTACATTTTTTTCTCTAACTTATCTCCTGTCATAACTACCTTATCTGCATTGGTAACCACAATGTTATCTCCGCAGTCTAGGTTAGGGGAATAAGTTCTTTTATGTTTACCCATTAAATGAAAAGCTAAATATGAGGCAAGACGACCTAATATTATTCCTTTTGCATCTATTACTAACCAATCTCGTGTAATATCTTGTTTGCTAATCCAATTAGTGCTCATTTTAATAACTAATACTTTATTTAAAACAATCCTTAGTTTATAATTATTTGTAATCATTATGTCAACTAACAATATTCTAATACACAAAATTTTTAATGATAATGTACTAGAAATTACATTAAATAATCCAACAAAGAGAAACCCTCTATCTTTACAAATTATTATATCTCTTCAAAAAGTATTAGATAAGTTAAAAAAAGACAAAAAAATAAAAGTAGTTTTATTAAAATCCACAGGAGCAAGTTTTTGCTCTGGCCATGACCTTAAAGAAGTAAGAAAATACTCATCATCACATTTGAAGTTATTAGACCTTTTTAAAAGGTGCAGCAAAATGATGATAAGTTTAAGAGAAATTCCTCAACCAGTAATTGCGTGTGTTGATGGAATTGCAGCAGCAGCCGGATGTCAATTAGTTGCTAGTTGTGATTTAGCAATAGCAACTAAAAGTTCATATTTTCAAACACCAGGAGTAAATATAGGGTTGTTTTGTTCTACACCAATGGTTGCTATATCTAGAAAAATAGCTCCTAAAGACATGATGTATATGTTATTAACAGGCGAGAAAATAACTGCTCAAGAAGCTAAAGATTATAAATTAATCAATATAGTTGTTTCTAAAAAAGAATTTAACCTTCGAATAGAAAGTATTGTAAAAAATTTAAACAAAAAATCTTTTGAATCTATTAAAATAGGAAAGATAGCTTTCTATAAACAATTAGAAATGTCTCTTTCCAGTGCTTACAACTATACTTCAAAAGTTATGACTAAAAATATGCAAATAAATGATGCTAAAGAGGGCATTGACGCATTTGTAAAAAAAAGAGTTCCTAATTGGTCAAAGTAGATATTAATGTCTTAATCAAAAATTTATGTATTCTAACTCATATATAAGAAATATTTTAGCCAATACTAAAACCATAGCAATAGTAGGTCTTAGTTCAGAAGAAAATAGACCTAGTAATTTTGCTGCTAGATATCTACAAACTAAAGGATATAAAATTATTCCTATAAACCCGATTACAAATAAAAAATTTATTTTAAAGGAAAGAGTATATGCATCTCTGGAGGATTTGGAGTCAGTGCCTGATATGATAGATTTTTTTGTAAGTAGTAAAAAAGTATTGCCGATTGTAAAATTAGCAGTAAAAATAAAACCAAAAACTATTTGGTTACAATTAGGTGTTATAGACAAAGAGGCAGAAAAAATTGTAAAAAAAGCAAACCTAAATTTTGTTATGGATAGATGTCCAAAAATTGAATATGCAAGACTTATGGGGGAACTTAGTTGGGGTGGAATTAATACAGGTATTATCTCGAGCAAAAAAGTTAATTTTTTATAATGCGTAATAGTAAAAGAAAAAAAGATTTTGGATTTGCTACAAAGACTATTCACTCTGGATCTAGACCTGACCCTGTAACTGGAGCAAGAAATACCCCTATTTACCAAACTACATCTTATGTTTTTAACAATACAGAACATGCCAAAAGATTATTTAGTCTTCAGGACTTTGGTTTTATTTATTCCAGATTAACAAATCCTACAATTTCTGTTTTAGAGGAAAGAATTGCAAGTATTGAAAAATCTAGAGCTTCTGTAGCCTGTTCTACTGGACATGCAGCTCAACAGTTAGCTTTTTTGCCATTAATGAATAATGGGGATCACTTTATTGCATCTAATAAATTGTATGGAGGTTCAATTAATCAATTTACTAAAACTTTCAAAAACTTTGGGTGGCATTGCGATTTTGTGGATCCTGACAAAATCACTAATTTTGAAAATAATATTAGAAAAAATACTAAATTTATTTTTATAGAAACACTAAGCAACCCAGACGGCTCAGTAGTGGATATTGAAAAAGTTTCTAAAATTGCAAGAAAACATCACATACCTCTAATTGTAGACAATACATTAGCTACTCCTTACATACATAATCCAAGAGATTGGGGAGCTAATATAATTACACATTCACTTACTAAATTCATATGTGGTAACGGTACAACAATGGGAGGTATTGTAATTGATTGTGGAAACTTTGATTTTCTTAAAGACAATAAATATCCAAGTTTAAGTGAACCCAATCTTTCTTACAACGGTATAAAATTTTCTGAAACATTTGGAGATTTTGGGTTTGCTATGAAAGTAAAGGCTGATACGTTAAGAGACTTGGGATGCTCTCTTTCTCCCAATAGTGCCTTTAATATTCTAAATGGATTAGAAACTCTTCACTTGAGAATGCAGGAGCATATCAAAAATGCTAAAAAGGTAGCAGAGTTTTTAAACTCACACTCTAAGGTTTATAGTGTTTCTTATGCTGGTTTAAAGTCCAGTAAATACTATAAACTAGCAAAAAAGTATATGCCTTTTGGCCCTGGATCAATATTTACCATTAAATTAAAGAAAGGTTATAAGGCTTGTATTAATTTGGTAGAAAATGTAGAACTTTTTTCTCATGTGGCAAATATTGGAGATACTAGAAGTTTAATAATACATCCAGCGTCCACTACACATAGTCAACTTACTGAAAAAGAAAGAATTGATGCTGGAGCATCTTCTGACTCAATAAGATTATCAATAGGATTAGAAACGGTAGATGATATTATTGAAGATTTAGATAAGTCTTTATAGTATTCAATCCTCCTGCCAAATTCCTTGACCAATTGATAGAGACGCTCCATCAATTAATTCTATAAATCTATCTGGTTCTAAATTAATCCAAAAAGTAAAACACTGATTTTTTGCTCCTAAAATATACCACTCAGTTTTATCAAGCAACATAAACAAAGTTAACCTATCTACATCTAATTTTTTTTTTTCATGGGAAAAACTATTATAATTTTTAATAAAAGAGCTTTTCAAAGTAAGATTTAAATCTATCTCTTTAAATGACTTAAAAAAGTTTCTTGCTTCTTTTAACTTAGTTTTATAATCTTCACAATTATTCTCTTCATTATTAGAGTAGTTAGGACTAATAAACAAAAAAATAAAAAAAAATATTATTACGTTTTTCATATATATTTAATAATATAATATTATGATAGAAGAACCAATAGTTTTAAAAACTAATGATGGGAATTTAGACTGCACAGTCTTTATAACAAATAAAAAAAAGAATTCTTTGATAATATTTTATATGGATGCGCCAGGAATTAGAGAAGAATTACGAGTAATGTGTAGGCGTATTGCTAGCAACGGATATAATGTTATTTTGCCTAATTTATTTTACAGATATGGTACAGAAGGGAATTATCCTTTTGATCAAAATAATTATAAAAAAAGCAAAGCTGAATTAGAAAAAATGATACACATTATGAATAAAACCTCTAATTCTATGATAAGTGATGATACAAAATTTATACTGGAGTATACTAGTAAGAATTTTAATAATAAAAACATAGGTATCATAGGCTACTGCATGAGTGGTAGATTTGTAGTATATTGTGGTGCTAAATTTGCAAATAAAATTTCTGCAATTGCTTCTTTTTATGGAGTAGACATCTTAACTAAAGCTGAGGACTCAGCTCATTTGTTTATAAGTAAAATTAAAGGAGAGCTGTATTTGGGTTTTGCTGAAAAGGATATTTGGGTTTCATCTGATGTAATAAAGAAGATTAGGGCTTCGCTTCTAAATACCACCACCAAGGCAGAAATAGAGATTTATTCTAATACTGATCATGGATTTGCTTTCCCTAGCAGAAGTACATATGTAAAAGAAGCAGAAGAGTTACACTGGAAAAGATTGTTAGATCTTTTTAAAAGAAATTTGTAAAATAATTTTTAGCAATTTTTTTTTGCTAATTAAATGAAAGGATTTGCTAATCCTGTCAGTTACTAAAGCTATCAATTTTCAAAAGTTGTTAAGGCTTTCTCGCATTAAATAAAAGTAATGATTTACGCTATGAAGAGAAGTATTTTTTGCTGGATTTTCTGCAATTTAGATATGGTTATATTGCTAATGCTTATTTACTCAGTTTTTGTATATATTTATTATTCATTTTATGTTGGTCGGTGCGGCAGGATTTGAACCTACGACCCCTAGTCCCCCAGACTAGTGCGCTACCATGCTGCGCTACGCACCGATACTAAATAACCGTCATTATTTTCTCTAATAAAACTTTCTCATTTTCATTTAAAGATATAGTTCCAAAAAATTTACCACTTTTTTTAAATATAAATATCTGAGAACTATGATCTAAAGTGTAAAAGTCTTTATCCAAGGTAATTTTTTTATAATAAACATGCATACTTTTTAAAAATTTTTTAACATTTTTCGTATTACCAGTAATTCCGATAATTTCCTCATTAAAGTTACTAAGATAGTTATGCATGTTTGATACATTATCTCTTTCAGGATCTACGGTAACAAAAAAGAAGTTCATTTTTTTGCTTTTTTTTCCTAATTGGTTAATTATATTTGATATTTCAGTCAGAGTATTTGGACAAATGTCAGGACAATTTAGAAATCCGAAAAAAAATAAGGATGGCAGTTTTAAAACCTCCTCTGACTTTAACTTATCTCCTCTGTGGGTAATTAAATTTAATTCGCTAAGGTTTTTGCTTATAAAAAAATCATTATTATTACTTTTATTAGTATATAGAGAAATAAAAATGCCTATTATTAATATTATTATTAATAAAAAAAAGTATTTGATGTTTCTAATCATAGAGCTTCTTTATCTTTAAAAGTCTATTCTTCATTTGCTCAAGTTTTTCAGATACTTCTTGGGAAATCTTGAGTTTTCCTTGAGATTTTATGTCACTTATTTTAGTTTTTGATAAATAATTTTTTACTCCTTTAATACTATAGCCTTCTTCATTTAAGAGTTCATTTATTCTTCTTAGTAAATTAATATCACTTTCAGAATATAATCTTCTTCCACCCCTTCTTTTAAGAGGATTGATTTGGTTAAAACTTTCTTCCCAAAACCTTAATATGTGTTGAGGAGTATTGATCATTTTTGAAACCTCACCTATTGTTTTATAAGCACCTGCATTTTTCATTTTATAAATTACTTGTTAATTTTTTCCTTCAATAATTTAGAGCTTTTAAATCTAACTACTTTTCTTTTTTTAATTAATGCCTCTTCTCCCGTTTTAGGATTTCTACCATATCTCTCATTTTTTTTTTTTAGAGAGAAATTTCCTAACTTTGGTATTTTGACTTCCTCTCCTGCAATAACTTTCTCTTGAATTATAGAGAAAAAACAATTAACAAAAGATTTAGCCTCTTCTTTAGAATATCCTAACTTAAAATTTATTTTATCAGCAATATTTTGCTTAGTTAAATTTTTTCTAACCAATATCGCCCTCTTCTAAAAGTTTTATATTTTGTAAACCAGTCATTATTTTATCTCCAACTCTTTCTTTAGAAAACTCAAAAGCTAAGTCTATAGCAGAAGCAAACCCAAGTGCATCGGCTCCTCCGTGACTTTTAACTACTATTCCATTTAAACCAAGAAAAAGAGCACCATTCCTCATTCTAGGATCAAGTTTGCTTTTTAAAGAACCAAGAGATCTTCTAATTAAAAAAAATGAAATTTTACCTAATATAGTATCTGTAAAAATATTTTTAATGTAGAAATAACATAATTTTGCTACACCTTCAGCGGTTTTTAAAGCTATGTTTCCTGTAAATCCATCTGTTACCACAACATCAACTATTCCATCTGTAATTTCATTCCCTTCTACAAAACCAATAAATTGTTTTGATAAATAACTTTTTTTTAAATGATTTGCTACATCTTGTAATATAATTTTTCCCTTCTCTTGTTCTGTTCCAACATTTAAAATTCCAATTCTTGGTTTTTCTTTTCCCAGAATAATTTTTGCAAACTCTGATCCCATTATTGCAAATTGTATAAAATTTTCAGAACTACATTCAACATTGGCTCCTAGATCAAGCATTATTAGCTCTCCTTTAGAGTGGGGAATAGTAGTAGCTATCGCTGGCCTACTTATGCCTTCTAGTGTTCTTAATTTAAATTTTGATAGAGCTAATAAAGCACCTGTATTACCAGCTGATACAACTGCATGTACTTTTTTGTTTTTAAGCCAATCCAAAGACTTCCCCATGCTTGTATTTTTACTTTGCCTTAGGACTGTTGATGGTTTATCATCAGGAGAAACTGTAAAATTAGAATCTATTATTTCAGAAGACTTCTGCAAAATAACAAACTTATTTAAGACTTTATTGATGAGCTTATGGTCTCCAAAGAAAATATAGTTGGACTCAGGGTGTCTTTCTTTGCTTAAAGCAGCTCCAGATATAATTTCTTCAGGCCCTTTATCACTACCCATTGCATCAATAGCTATTGTAATGCTATCAGACATTGCAATTACTCTTTTCTAACTTCTTCTTTCTTAAATTGTACTATCTGTCTTTTATTATAGTAGCCACAACTAGGGCAAACATGATGTGGTCTTTTTTCAGCTCCGCAATTGGGACACTCCATAACTAAGTTGTCTGTCAAAGCATGATGAGATCGTCTTTTTCCTCTTCTAGAGGAAGAAATTTTTTTCTTAGGTACTGCCATATAATAACCTTAAAATTTAAATAAGCTTTTGTAAATCAAAAAATATATCACTATTTTCTTTTATTTCGAGTAATTTATTTTTTTTTATTTTTTTTAAACTACTCCTAAAATAATCTACCATAATTGTAGCAGTTTTTTTATCTATATTTTTTGAACTCTTACCATAAATATTTCTTAATAAGCTAGAGCTCAATAATTTTTTATTACTCTTAGCATCAGTATAAGCTTTTATGCGACCTGCTATAGCTTCAGACATTTGGTAAATTTTCTTACCTACTGAAAGGTCACCCACACCTATTTCTCTAAGATTTAAGTCAAAGTCTTTGTACATTATGCTTAAAATTTCATTATAAACTTTTTCTTCCAGCGTGCCTTTTCTAAAAAGAGCATCGTGTATGAAAAAAAAGTGTAAAACTATCAAATCAAATCTACCATCAATAGAATCTGGGACTCTTAAATAAGAATAAAAAATTTTATTTCTTGAGTGTAAAACTATTTTTTTATAAATTAAAAATGATATCTCACTGATATTTTTTTTTTTAAAATTAAGAAGCATTTATATTTTAAAACCTTTATGATTAGTTAATATGTTAAAAAATTTTATTAAACTAATTTTTCTTTATTCTCTAATTCTACTTTTAATTTATAGTTGTAGTCCCAGAATATCAAGACATGGAAATTTTTTTACTAAAGAGGAAATAAAAATTTTAGAGAGCACAAAACTAAATAAATCTCAAATTCTTGAAATTTTAGGACAGCCGTCAACTAAATCAACCTTTTCTGATAACATTTGGTACTATATTTATTTTATACAGAAAGAAAAAGCCTATTTTAAGGTAAAAAACTATCAAAATACAATTTTAAAAATTAAGTTTGATAAAAAACAAACTGTAATTGATTACAATATTATTAAAAATAATAAATCAGTTAAGGTAACAATCAGCGACGATGTAACAAATAATACTGCCTACAAAAGAGGGCTAGTAAGAGAATTACTAGACTCTTTTGTTAGAAGATTAGAAGACAACACAAACTAATGTGATAAAAATGCTAATAATAACAAAGCCACAATATTAGTAATTTTGATCATTGGATTAACCGCTGGCCCTGATGTGTCTTTATATGGATCTCCTACAGTGTCTCCTGTCACTGCAGCTTTATGAGCTTCAGATCCCTTTCCTCCGTGATTACCATCTTCAATAAATTTTTTAGCATTATCCCATGCCCCTCCTCCAGATGTCATGCTTATAGCAACATAAAGGCCGGTAATAATAACTCCAAGTAACATTGCCCCTAGAGAGATGAAGGCTTCTGACCTCCCTGCTACAGCTTCAATTATTGCATAAAATAATATTGGAGCTAAAACTGGCAACAAAGATGGAATAATCATTTCTTTTATAGCTGATTTAGTTAACAGATCAACAGTTTTCCCATAATTAGGTTTGCTTTTTCCAGTCATTATTCCTTTGTTTTCTGAAAACTGTCTTCTAACTTCTAGTACAACAGAAGAAGCAGCTCTTCCTACTGCGGTCATGGAAAGCGCTCCAAATAAAAATGGTAGTAATCCGCCAAAAATTAATCCTACTATCACAAAGGGATTATCTAAGGAAAAGTTTATTTCTAATCCTTCAAAATAACTATATTCTGATGAATTTGCTATGAAATAATCTAAATCTTCTCTATATGCTCCAAATAATACTAAAGCCCCTAACCCAGCTGATCCTATGGCATAACCTTTAGTTACTGCTTTTGTTGTATTACCTACAGCATCTAAATTATCTGTAGTTTTTCTAACATTCTCTGAAAGGTTTGCCATTTCTGCTATACCTCCAGCATTATCAGTTACTGGCCCATACGCATCCAAAGCTACTACCATTCCTGCAAGTGCTAACATGCTGGTCACTGAAATTGCTATTCCAAATAAACCTGCTAAACTGTTAGATACTAAAATAGCTACGCATATAATTATTGCTGGAACTGCAGTTGCTTCCATAGAAATAGCTAAACCTTGTATAACATTGGTTGCATGACCAGTTTCTGATGCCTTAGCTACAGATTTTACTGGCCTGAAATTTGTAGATGTATAATATTCAGTAATCCAAATGAAAAGAGCAGTTACTGCTAATCCAATCACTGAACAATAAAAAATGTCATATGCTGAAAAGTCTTTATTTGA
>MDTE01195291.1_pt1 | contig 11895 bp, 9 predicted proteins | sample 811231 | NCBI WGS metagenome assembly MDTE01 (sample SAMN05326651, study PRJNA326480) | marine metagenome | isolation source: seawater | place: Indian Ocean: Red Sea | collected 2010
ATTTGAATCAATGCAAATAAATGACTCATTATTTTTCGAAAATCTAAAAAAATTTCTATTTGATGCTCCTCCATCAATTTTTTTTATTTTATAATCTTGATATTTTGAAGATATTTTATTAGATAAATTTAAATTCATTAAAAATTTTTAATGTGTGTATGATATATTTTAATATTTCTATAGGTTTGATTAATGATATCCATTTTAATATTATAATATTTTATTAATCTATTTTTGTTTGCAATAACTTCAGGCCATTCAATGAGAGTAATGTTTTCTTTAAAATTTTCAAAAAAATTTAATTCTTCAATTTCTTCTTCATTTTTTAATCTATACAAATCATAATGATAAATTTCACAACTAGGTATGCTATAATTAATCATTATTGGAAAAGAAGGGCTTTTAATTAAATTTGGAGGGGATAGCGAATTTTTTTTAAAAATACACTTAATGAAAAAGCGAGCAAATGTAGTTTTGCCAACACCAAGTTCGCCGTTTAGCAAAAAAATATCACCTTTTTTTACCTTTTTAGCAATATTTTTAGCTATAATTTCTAATTTAGATAAATCAGCTTTAGTATTTATTAATTCAAACAAATTGTTAATTTTATCAAAATGCCTTTTTAAGATCTTCTACGAGATCAGTCTTTTCCCAAGTAAAATGACCTTTATCAGAAGGTTTTCTACCAAAATGTCCGTATGCAGATGTTGGCTCGTAAATTGGATTACTCAATTTTAAATGCTCCCTAATTCCTCTTGGGCTTAAATCAAATAATTCTGGTACAATATTTTCAATTTTTTTTTCATCAATATTACTAGTTCCATTGGTATTAATATATATTGATAAAGGCTTTGAAACCCCTATTGCATAAGATAATTGAATCGTGCACTCATCAGCTAAATTAGCAGCAACAATATTTTTAGCCAAATATCTTGCTGCATATGCTGCAGATCTATCTACTTTTGAAGGATCTTTACCTGAAAACGCACCTCCACCATGTGGTGCGGCACCCCCATACGTATCAACAATAATTTTTCTACCAGTTAATCCACTGTCTCCATCTGGTCCTCCAATAACAAAATTACCTGTAGGATTAACGTAAAACTCTTCATCCTTTAAATCACTCATTAAATCATTAGGAATACAATCATATACAATTGGCTTAACTATTTCTTTAATTTGTTCAGGAGATAATCCCGGTTTATGTTGAGTCGAAATAACAACTGATGTAACCTTTGATGGTTTGCCATTTTCATACAACATTGTAATTTGACTTTTAGAATCTGGTTCAAGCTCGTTTATTTTTTTTTGTTTTCTAGCTTCGGCCATTTTTAATAATATTTGATGTGAATAGTGAATCGGTGCAGGCATTAAATCTTCAGTGTCGTTACAAGCATAGCCAAACATGATACCTTGATCTCCAGCTCCTTCGTCTTTATTGCTTCCTGCATCTACACCCATAGCAATATCTGAAGATTGTTCATGAAGATAGCTTTCAATATTGCAGTTTTCCCAATGGAAGCCTTCTTGTTCATAACCTATATCTTTAATGCATTCACGAACATTAGAAATTATATTTTCTTTATCAATTTTTGGACCTCTAATTTCTCCAGCCAACACTACCTTATTTGTAGTTGTTAAAGTTTCACAAGCTACACGAGATAAAGGATCTTTTGTTAAATATGAATCTACAACCATATCTGATATTCTATCGCAAACTTTATCAGGATGCCCCTCAGAAACTGATTCACTGGTAAAAAAGTAAGGTCGCTTCATAATTAGAAAAGTAAATTATAATATTTTTTTTAATAAGCAATAAAATTTTTATCTAGTTTTGTAAATAATATAACTTCCACTAAGTATAATGCACAATGCCCCTAAAATAACTCTTAAAGAAGGAATTTCATTAAAAAATAAATATCCTATTACTACTACAAAAATAAAACCTGAATATTCAAATGGAGTGATTATTCTAACCTCAGCAAATTTAGCTGCCTGTGATAAAAAATAGTGTCCTAAAGAACCAAAAATTCCCAAACTAAATAGTAAGGGTAAATGAGAAAAATCTGGAAAAATAAAATTATTAGGTAAAAAAAATATTGATGTGAATAATAATGCAATTGAATAATAAAATATTACTGTAACACTTGATTCTGTATCCATTAAATAGCGTGTGGCAATATAGGCTGAAGCCATAAAAAATGCCGAAGCAAGAGGCAATAAAGCGTATATATTAAATAAATTATAACTTGGCTTTATAATTATAATTATTCCGATAAAACCAAAAAAAATTGCTAGTAAATTTCCTAAATTAATTTTCTCACCTAAAAAAGGAAGGGCAAGCAGAGTAGCTATTATTGGAGCTGTATGGAGCAAAGCTTGATTTTCTGCAAACAATAAATATTTTAATCCAAAATAAAAGAAAACTATACAAAAGACTGATGAAAAAGCTCTTATTAAATGAACTAATGGTTTTGTAGTAGTTAATTTAACAAATCCAAAAAATAAAAGTAAAAATAAGGCAATTATAGTACCACTTAATCCTCTAAAAAAAACTATTTCCCAAATTGAATAAAAAAAACTTAAAGCCTTAACCAAAGAGTTTTGAATAGCTAAAACTAAAGCTCCCATAATCATAAATATAATTGCTGTTAATGTTTTATTTTTAATCATCGTAACTTAATTATTTATTATCAACTAAACTTTAATTATGTGTCTTAAAAATTTGTTGTATTTATTAGATGCTTTTTTAAATGCAAATTTTGCTTCAGAAAATTTATGTACTTTAACTAATCCTTCAAAAATTCTATATTTTTTTTTAATAATATTAAATGCCTCTTTAAACTCCTTAGTATTGTAAGCCATAATACCTATAATTGATACTTGCCTTCTCACAACTTCAACAAAATCAAATCCGTTGGAATTAATTTTATATCCTACAAGTATAATTTTACCACCATTTTTAACTGATTTAAGTGACAATTTTTGAGTAGATGTTGATCCAACACAATCAAATATAGCTTTGTACGAATTTTGATTAATTTGATTTAAAAGTATACTTTTTGATTTATTTTTTTTAGATAAATCTCTTTTTATTTTTAATTTATCATAAACAAATACTTTTTTGAATTTTCTTAATTTTAAAATAAGACCAATCATAAAACCTAAACAACCATTACCTATGATTAAAATATCTTCATTTTGATTAATTTTAGCAGCGTTAACAGCATTAATTGCACAAGCTAAAGGTTCAGTTAAACTCATAAAATATGAGGGGTATTTTTTATGATTAAAAAACAAAATATTATCCTTTGGAACACTAACTCTTTCTCTTAGCGCGCCATGAATATGCAAACCAAGCAATTTCATATTTTGATCTAAGTTTGTACTAAATTGTCTATTTTGTTTTTTTTTATTAACTATTATGGGGTTAACCACGAAACTTTTAGAATTTATACTTCCAGTAAATTCATGACCCAAAACCAAAGGGGGGACTCTGCCAGGACTTTGTCCTAAATATCCTAAAATATCAGATCCACATATACCAACATAATCTACTCCTATTTTTACAAAATTTTTTTTATTTTTTTCTTCTTTAAGAGTTAGAAATTGTAAAACTTTTTTTTTCTTATAAACAAGTGCTCGCATGAAAAAATGTTCAATTTATTGTCATTAAACAATTGAGATGCTTATCTATTTCTATTGTTGTTTCAGGAGGACAATATACTGTGGTATTTTTGCGTTCTATAATTTTTGGTCCACTAAATTTCATGCCGTGTTCTAATTTAGAACCATCAATTATATCTACTTCTTTCCACTCTGATAATTCAGGTATAAAAATATTTCTTTTACTCTTAATACAATTTTCAATTTTATTCGAAGATGTTGTAGTTTCAGCCATTGGTGGTTTGGGCTTAGTGCCTACTGCCAAAATACGAATGTTCAATATATCGCATTGCTCAATTGCTCCTACTAAAGCTTCTCCATATTTTCTACCGTATTCTTTCTTAAAATTTTCATAAATTATTTCATTTGTTAGGTTATTTATATCTATATCTCCTAATCCAACTGATATTTCCCATATCTGACCATGAATTCTCATATCTAATTCATAATTAATCTTTATTTCTTCTTCTTTAATCCCATCTTCTTTAACTAAATGCTTAGCTTGTTTTTCTATTTCTTTAAATGCACTTATTAAAGCATTAATATCAGTTGGTAGCGCTGTGTAATATGTATTTGCCACATCTCTTTTAACATCTGAAACACATGCACCAAAAGCACTCCAAACTGCTGAATTTTCAGGAATTAATATGGATTTAATTTGTAATTCCTTGCATATATTTGCAACAAAAAGAGGTCCACAACCTCCATATGAAACAAGAGCAAATTCTCTAGGATCAAATCCTTTTTCAATTGTAACGTTTCTAAGAGCGTTACCCATGTTTGCTGATATAGTTCTATAAATTCCTACAGCTGCTTCTTCAAGTTTTAACTTCATGTTTTTTGCAATCTTTTCAATAGCTGTTTTAGCTTTGTCTGCATTTAACTTTATATCACCTCCTAAAAAATAATTAGGATCAATAAAGCCGAGGGTAACTGCTGCATCAGTAACTGTAGGTTCTTCCCCTCCTCGATCGTAACATGATGGTCCAGGATTAGCCCCAGCACTATGAGGTCCTACTCTCAACATACCTCTGTTATCGATCCATGCAATTGAACCCCCTCCAGCACCTATTGCTGTTATATCTAAAATAGGTAGGTTAGTATTAAATGCACCTATTTGAGCTCTACTCACTTGAATTGGCTCTTCTTTAAAAATAACTGAAACATCAAAACTTGTACCTCCCATATCAGCAGTTAACAAATTTTTTTCATTTATAGTTTTGCCTAAATAGCTAGAACTAACAATTCCTCCTGCTGGTCCAGATACAGCTAAAGTAACAGGCTTTAATCTTGCTTCACTTGCCGATAATGAGCCACCATTTGATTGAGTAATTAATAAACGACCATCAAAATTCTCGTTTTTAAGTTTATCTTCTAGAACTCCCATGTAATTCGCAAAGCCTTTGCCAGAATATGAATTTAAAATAGTTGTGATCATTCTCTCATATTCTCTAAATACTGGATTTACTTCACAACTAACAGAAACGTAAACATCAGGATATAAATTATTAATTATTTCTTTAACTTTTAATTCGTGATCATTATTTTTAAATGAAAAAAGAAAACAAACAGCAATTGCCTCACATTTTTTTTCTTCAATTAAATATTTTATCTCTTTTTTAACTTCTTCTTCATCTAGAGGAACTAATTCTTTACCTGCAAAATCAACTCTTTCTGAAACTTCAGATATACAATCTCTTGTAACAATCTCTGGTCTATCCTTTTGAGCAAAATAATCCATATCATTTGTTCTAGGACTTCTTCCAATATTTAATAAATCTTTAAAACCTTTAGTTGTAATAAAACCAGTTTTTGCACCTTTCATTTCAGCCAAAATATTAGTAATAATTGTACTTCCATGAGTTAAAATATTGGTTTTGTTTAAAAGTTCTTGCTTATTCAAAGATAATTCTTTTGCAGCTGTTTCTAATGCATTCAATAAGCCCTCATGAAGTTTACCAGGAGTTGTTGAAGATTTTCCCTCCCAATAATCTTTACCATCACTAATAAATACATCGGTAAAAGTTCCGCCTATATCGACCCCAACAAAAAAATTATCAGACATAATATTATTTAAACTCCATAATGAGCTGGTTTTGAATCATATTCAATCTGTGAGCCCTCTAAAGCTAACTCAACCTCTAATTGAGTTCCATTTTTTGGAGAAATATATTCTCTGACAATAAATTGTTTTTGATCTTTTCTAATTCCAACATCTAAAACTCTGTCCTTAAGATAATTTTCATCAACTTTCCTTTCAATAACAGGAACTAATTCTTTCCAATTTTTTTCTACAGGACCGAAAATAGTTTGTGTCGAAGCGCATTGGTACATAAGTTTGCCATCATATTTGCCAACTTTAATTAATGGTGAATGATCAAAAACTATTGCCTCTTCAGAACCTTGTTTATAATCTTTAGATCCGCCAGTTGCTTCTTTTAATCTATTCTCTCTAATCTTACTTCTCTGTGAATTTGTTAGCTCTAAATCTATTGAGTTTTTTTCTTTATTAAAAACGACTCCATAAACTTTTAAAGCTTGGTCTTCATCAATCCAGCCATCAACAAAATCTTTTAAAACTAAATTAGAATCTCTATCTATAGGATCTCCCCATCCAGATCCTCCCAGATTTGTAACATAAAAAACATCTTTATCACTTAATAGGCATGCAGAATCATTGACTGCTGTGACATATCTTTCTCCAGGTGTATCATCTAAAGTTTGAGGATGGGTTTTTTTATTTTTAAATCTATCCAAAATATCTGAATCTTTAACATGGACAAATTTTGAGGTGGAAACTAATGGAGCGCCAAACATTCCTATTTGTGGAACAGCTCTTCTTTGATAAAAAATTACATTCGTCATTTCTTTAACACCATAAATTGACCAAGAATATTCTAAACCTAAACCACCTCTAAATTTACCTGGCCCTCCAGAATTTTTCTTAAGTTTTTTATATTGAAAAAATAAAGGAAAGTTCATTTCATTAAATTCTACATCTGGTAAATCCATTCCACACTGTTGAGGACAGCCTGCTACTGGTATTCCGTCTCTAGTTGAATAAGCTGCTCCTCCACATCCTCCACCATCCATGTTAATATATATTTCAAAATTACCTTCTCTATTTAAACCATGACACAAATGTAAGCCCCATTGATCTCCCCAAACACCCATAGATCTTTCTCTCCAAGGAGATTTACTAGCTGCAAACATCTTATTAATTGAAGCCATAGAAACTTCTTGTATTTTTAAAGTTGCATTCATGTGCCCTGCTCCGATTGGAGCAGGCTTTGATGCTTTAACGATTTTTCCCTCATCTGATAAAAAATGAATTGGTCTTAAAAAACCGTCATTATATGGGATATCATAACCAATCATTTGTAATACATTAACCATAACTCCTCCTGATAAACCAGAAGGGCCGCAATTTACAAAACCATCAGTTTGTGGATCAGATTTATTGTAATCAAAAAAAAGTTGATCTCCTTCTTTTTTCAATTCACAATGAATTTTCCAAGCTCCTTCATCATGACCATTATTTTCAATCCAGTCAGTAGTTGAATAAGTGCCGTCAGCAAATTCAGAAATTCTATTTCTAACACTTTTTTCTGAAAGATTATGAATTTCTTCCTGCATATTTACGAAATTGTCATAACCATAGGCTGCACCTAATTCTGTTATTCTTTTTCCAGCAACAATATTTGAAGAAATTAATCCTTTAAAATCAAGTCCAACTCTGTCAGGCATGCGGATGTTATTCATTAAGAGCATCCACATACTTCTATCAATTTCACCTTTTCTCATAACTTTTACAGGAGGTAGAAGTAAAGCTTCTGCAAAATTTTCTCTAGCCTCACAATTCCATCCTCCTGGCACTCCACCACCAACATCTATTTGATGTGATGCACATGCTGAATACCCTGCAATTTTTCCATCTACAAAATGAGGCATAAAAATACAAACATCTCCAGGATGAATGCCACCTCCGTAACAAGGATCATTTGCTATAAAAACATCTCCTTCATGTATTTCTTCAAGAGGATAATCTCTTATAATGGCCTGTATGCCTTCCCAATTAGATGAGGCATGGTATAGAATATATCCAGAAAACGCTAATTGCCTACCTTTATAATCAAAAAGTGAAGTAGAAAAATCTTTAGTTTCAGTAGTTGTAGGAGAGCTTGATGTTTTTATTAATGCTGTAGCCATTTCTTGAACGATACTATCAAGCCTATTTCTACATATTTCTAGAGTAAATGGATCAACTGTCATATTATGCTTTTATTATCTGATAGAAAAATTATCAAATAATAAATATTATGCATCGTGGTATTTACTGAATTATTGTCTTTTGTTTTAGTTTATTAGGAAGAAAAAATGAAGTCATTGGTTGTAAAGCAAGTATCAGATTACAAGTTAGAGCCAGATTATTTAGAAATACCTAAGGTTACACCAGATACAGCAATATTAAAAGTGGAAGCCTGTGGTTTGTGTGGTAGTGATGTTGAACAATACAAAGGCTCTTTTGGATTTGTTACCTATCCTTTAATTCCTGGACATGAACCAATAGGAACCATATTAGAAATTGGAGATGAAGCAAAAAATAAATGGAAAGTAAAAGAAGGTGATTTTGTTGCTTTAGAACCCCATATTTCATGTGGGCATTGTTTTAGTTGTAAAAGTGGTAATTATCATCTTTGTAAAATAGAATCTAAAAAAATTAAATGGTTTCAAGAACAAGGACTCCCTGCTTACGGCTATATGCCAATGTCACATGATCATGGTTTATGGGGTGGTTATAGTGAATATATTTATCTGCATCCAAATACTGTTCTTCACAAAATACCTAAAAATATACCAGCACCAATAGCTAGTATGTATCAAGCTATAGCAGCTGGTGTAAGATGGGCAGTTCAAGTTCCTAAAACTTCTATTGGTGATACTGTTTTAATTCTTGGACCGGGACAAAGAGGACTGGCATCAGTAATAGCATGTAAAGAAATTGGTGCCAAAAAAATTATTGTTACTGGTCTAAAAAAAGATAAACACAAATTATCTCTTTGTGAAGCATTTGGTGCAGATCATATCATAAACATAGATGAAGAAAATACGGTTGAAAAAGTTATGGAGTATACTAATGGCGAGGGAGTTGATGTTGTTGTAGATGTAGTGCCTATTGCAACAAAACCAATAGTAGATGCAATAGAAGTTGCTAAAATTGGTGCAACCATTGTTCTAGGTGGCGTCAAAGGTAAAAAATCAAATTTGACCCTAGATAGTGATAAAATCTTATTTAAAGAACTTGTTATAAAAGGAGTTTATTCTCAAGGTTACAAAGCTTATGAAGAATCACTTAGAATGTTACAAGAAAATAAATTTGATTTTAGTAAAATGAAAACTCACGAATTTAGTTTAATTAATGCAGAAAAAGCAATCAAAACACTTTATGAAAATGAATCTGATGAAGCTATATGTGTTCATCTTAATCCAAATATAAAAGAATAATTTATTATAATGATTCTGAACTCATTGCTAATCTAGTTAATTGTACTCTGTTTTTAATTTCTAATTTTGCCAACATACTAGTTATATGCGTCTCAACTGTTCTTTTACTTAAATTTAATTTTCTTGCGATTTCAGAATTAGTATGACCTTCAACTACAAATTTTAAAACTCTCAATTCTGCTGTTGAAATTAACATATCTAATCTATTTTTTTTCTCCTGTTGATTGAATAACATAGAATTATTTATAGTCAGGGCTCTTTTGAGATTATTTTCAAGATGATTGATTTTTTCTTTTTGAATTGCAATTAATTCTCTGGAATCATAATATTCATATACCCATGCTATGATTTTAGATATTTTTTTTAATAATTCCAACTCATCTGATTGCCATTTTCTAGTATTAAAACACTCATGCATACCAACAGTTCCACACCAAGTGTCTTGACGCCAGATGCCAGTAAAAATAGTTGAATGAATTTGATGTTCATTGTAAAAATTTTTAAGCGATGCATAAGCTTTAGTATTTGAAGTGTCTTCACAAGAATAAATTTGGTGATCTAATTGATCACGAAATCCAGGATTAAGTCTTTTTCCTTTCATTGTCATTGGACTAGAATTTATATTTTTTGTTTGTTCATCTTGATACATGTATTGAAATGTATATTCCTCAATGTTTTCGTCAAATATTCCAATCATGAATCTTGAAACTCCAAATTTTTTACCACAACAGTTCACAATCTCTGACAAAACTTCATCCATCTCTAAATCCCTAAAAAAAATTTCCTGAATACAAGACAATAAATCTGAATAGTTTCTATTTTTTTTAGTTTTTCTCAAAATTTCTCCATTTTTTATTTATAATTCAAAAATTTAAGGAAACCCATTAAAAAAAGTAAGTATTTTCCACGATGCAAAATATCACTCAAAAGTTATCATATTTCATATTTTTTTGGGAGGTAAAAAATGAAAATATTAAAATATTTTTTAATATTGTTGATGGCTAGCTTTTTTAGCACAACTGTTAATGCTGCTGATGACTATGTTCCAATTCCACCTGCTTATTCAGATTATGATGGAATGAAATTGGGATTTGCATTTCCTGATAGACAATCGATGAATATTCAAAAAGTTTTCAGAGATAATGCTGTAAATAGAGCTGTAGAACTAGGATGGACTCCTGTTGAGACTGATGCTAAATGGGATCCTAAGCAACAATCAGCAAATATTGCTGCTTTAACAGCACAATCTGATATTGAAGGTATAGTTATGTTATCAATTGACTTTGGAGCAAATAATAATGCTGCAAAGAAGTTTGAACAAACTGGAAGACCTTTGGTGACTTATCATATGGGCATAAGCTATAAAAATGCAGCTCATGTAGGTCCTAATTTTTATGAAATGGGAAGATTATTAGCTTCTGAAATGCATAAAGATTTAGGAGGTAAGGGAAAAGTATTCTTTGTTTTAGGAGATCCAAACTCAGACTCAGGTGTTAATGAAAATAGAGGTCTGAATGACTGGTTTGCAGAAAACAATAGTGATATTGAAATTTTAGCAGTACAGCCTGCTTATTGGGATTCTGAAAAAGCTAAACAAGTGACAAAAACTTTATTGCAACAACATCCAGACGTAGATGCAATATTCTGTAATTGGGATGTTATGTGTGTAGGAATGGGACAAGCACTTGAGGAAGCAGGATTAGTTGGAAAAGTAAGAACATATATCGACTCAGGATCTGATGTTTGTTTCACTGGTATCGAAAAAGGCTGGTATACTAAATGTGCAGCTTGGGATACAAGAGATCAAGTAAAAAGAGCAGTTGATGCAATGTCTATGCTTGTTGCTAGTGGCTGGGAATATGGGGACAAACCTAAAATTTGGAATGTACCATTATTTATAATTGATAAGGATAATATGAATGATCCAAGAATCAGAAATTTAGCTTTTGGTGATTCTTCAGGCTACATTACTGGTCAATTAGAATTTCCTAATAATTAATTTTTTTTCGAAAACAGACGATAATAAATCGTCTGTTTTCATTTTTTCTGATAAGCTTTAAAGCATTTTATATGAAAGATTTTTTAATAAAATATAATCTGTTTATAATTGTATTAATAGTTTATTTATTTTTTCATTTTTACACACCTTTTTTTTCAACTAGTTTTAATTTACTCACTTTAGCAAGAGAAGGGGCAGAACTTGGCATTATATGTATCGCTGTTACGTTAGTATTAATTTTAGGCAGATTAGATATATCGGTTGGATCAATCATGGCAGTCAGTGCCATGATCATGATTTTAGGTTTTAAATCTTTTGAAATAAGTTGGATTATATTAATTTTTGTATGTATTTTTTTTGGTTTTATAGTTGGTTCAATTAATGGAATTTTATCAGCAGTTGTTGGTATTCCATCCTTTATTGCGACTTTAGGCACTTTAATAATGTTAAGAGGCCTTTTACAATGGGCTGCTGCTACAAAGTGGATGAGGGACGCTCAATTTATGTTTTCAGAAGATGAGGGTTTTTTATTTATTGGAAATGGCGACTTATTTGGAATAATTCCATTATCATTGTTTGTTATGATAATAATTTTTATTTTAGTTTTTCTTACTTTAAACTTTACAAAAATTGGCACATCAATTTACGCCATAGGCGGAAATTTTCAATCAGCTTTAAGAGCTGGGGTAAGAGTTAAAATTATAGAGATTGGAGTTTTTGCATTA
>MDTE01114770.1_pt1 | contig 11894 bp, 10 predicted proteins | sample 811231 | NCBI WGS metagenome assembly MDTE01 (sample SAMN05326651, study PRJNA326480) | marine metagenome | isolation source: seawater | place: Indian Ocean: Red Sea | collected 2010
AATTAATTCTTTATAGACTGGTGGATACATTTCTAAAAGTAAAATTGTTTTTTTATTTTTATTTTTAAAATCAAAATAAAGTTTATAGGTTATTCCAACTGTTTTATCAAGTAAATTTTTTAATTTTTTATATTTTGTTCGTGAAATTTTTATAGAGATAGGTCTACCTGCAATGTTACGTTTCACATTAATTGAATCCCAAAACAATTTCTTTTTTTCATTTCCAGAATTTGATTCAATTTGAACTTGATTTTTACTAGACAGTAATTTTATCATCATTATCATTTCATGTGGACACACTATGCTAATTGGATTATTTTTGTTCAGAATCTTTTTGATTGTAAAAAAAACAATTAATTTTTGCATTAATAGTTCATGAAATTCCATTCCATCTAATAGAGAAAATATGTTCACTCCTTGCAATTCAAATTTTGGTAGAGATGGATTATCATACCAATCACGAAACTCCTTTACTTTATCAAATAATTCAAATCTTTCATTATCATCCAAAAATTCTTCTGCAATACTATGTTTGATACCTAATTTCTCAAGATTCTTGTGAGATTCATAATCAAAAGAAAAAATTTCAACATTTGAAGTTTCTAATAGTGAAAAATCAGTTGAATTTGTAACGAAACATAATTTTTTATTCATTATCACTCCTATTCTATTTGCTTACGATTATTGGTTTGGGAATTGGAATTAGAAACTTTCCTCCATTTCTTAAGAATTTTTTTTCATTTTTTATTATGGCTGTTTTATAATTCCAAGCTAGTAAAAGAGCAATCATTTCTGAACTTTTATTTGGTCTATTTTTTGGATTAATTATTTTAATTTTTGTGCCTGGTGTAAATTTTCCTTGTTTAATTTTTGTAGTGTCTGTAACAAAATCTAGAATATTGTTATCAATCTCACAAAAATTTAACAATACGTTGCCTTTTGCTGATGCACCATACCCAAAAATAGTTTTATTGTTATTTTTTAAAATCAAAATTTTCTTTCTCAATATTTTTTTTAAATGATATATTTTTTTTGAAAAATTTCTATATGTAGTAATTTTTGCAATACCATATTTTTTTTCAATAATTTTAATATTTTCTACAGAATTATTTTTTTTGAAATTATTTTTTTTAGAAACATATACTCGAATTGTGCCCCCATGCACTTTTTGTTTTTCTACATTAAAAATTTCCAATTCATATTTTTTTAGCCAATTTGATAATGGAATAATTGAAAAATATGAAATATGTTCATGATAAATTGTATCGAATTCCAATTTTTTAATCAAATTTAGCGCATGTGGAACTTCAAAAATAAACACCCCCTCATTTTTTATTAATTCTTTTATTCCAATAATGAACCCATCTAGATCATCTACATGTCCTAATACATTATTAGCAATTACTACGTCTGCTCTTTGTTTTTTTGCAATTTTTTTAGCTAATGTTTGATTAAAGAAATTATTTTCAGTTTTTATTTTAGATTTTCTAGATATCTCTGCTAAATTTCTTGCTGGTTCAATTCCTAATACGTTAACTTTATTTTTTTTAAATTGTTTTAATAAAGTTCCATCATTACTTCCAATTTCAACAACAAATGGATTTTCTTTTTTTTCTAAGAACTTTTTGTATACATGTCCCGCATATTTTTTGAAATGTTCAATAATTGGTTTATTCGCACTTGTAAAATAGTGATAATTTGAAAATAGATATTTTTTGTCTACCACATCTAATAGTTGTAAATGGTGGCATTTTTTACATATATACAGTCTGAGAGGGAATTTTTTTTCTGAATATTTTAATTGATTTTTTGTCAAAAATGAATTTGATGGAGGCTGTTTTCCCAAATCTAGAACTAACTCAAAGGATCTACTAGAGCATAATCTACAAGTTTTCCTAAATTCATACATCATAAACTAAGGATTTTGCTTTGTTGGTATAATGATTACTCTACAATTCTTACTTTTTTATAATATCCGCTCATTTTTGCTAACTTTATCAAAACATTATTGAAGTTTTCCATATGTCCTTCTTCTTCTGATTCTGGTGGTATGTACATATTACAACAAAAAATTTTCATAATTTCTTCATCAGAAATCCTTCTCATTTTTTGAATTTTCTTTCTATCTCTTCTAATTTTTCCCCATGAACTAATTATACTTCCATAACTTGATAATTTCTTCATCAGAATTCCTTTTTTCGCGAAGAATCCTATCATTATAATTTCAAGTATAATTAAAGATGGTAATAATTTACTAATTGTTTTGAGTGAATAATTTTTTAAAATGACATGCCATCTGTTTCTTTCTAAAAAATAGAATTTTTGACCCGTCCAACCCCATCCTGCACTTCCAAAATGATGAATAACTGATTCTGGGACGTAGAATGATTTGTAACCGCACAGTCTTGCTCTCCATCCAAAATCTAATTCCTCATGGTAAGCAAATAATTTCTCATCAAAATATCCAATTTCATCTATTATCTTTCTTGGTAAAAACATACAAGTACCAGATGCATAACTTATTTCTTCAATCTCTTGATATGTCATTTTATCAATCTGACCTTTTGCTCTTGCAAAACCAAATCCAAAAAGATTAATCATATCTCCTGTTCCGTCTAAAATTTCTGGATTTTTCATTTTAAGAAATTTAGGTTGATACAATGCAATTCCAAATTTGTTATAAGCATTAAAGAAACCATCAAGCCAATTCTCTGTAACCGTTACATCATTATTCAACAAAATTATGAATTCTCCTTTAGAATTTCTAATTCCAATGTTTAATCCTTCTGGAACACCAACATTTTCATTATTTAGTATAAATTTACAATCAGGAAATTTAATCGAGTTCTCCCTACCACTATTATCTAGTGACGCATTATCTACTACTATAATCTCGTATTTTTTTTTAGTTTGTAATTTTATCGAATTGATACAATTTTCAAGAAAATCTTTTCCATTATAATTTAAAATTACTATTGAAACTAAACCTTTATCCATAACTAAAACCCAATTTTCTATCTAATAATTGATTACTAAACAATAATAACTAATTATGATAATTTTTTTGTATTGAAACCAACTATCCAGGATTGTGGACTAGGAATTCAAAAAATTCCTATTTCATTGCATAATGATGAAAGAGGATTCCTAGGTGAAATTTTTAGACAAGATTGGAAAGATCTTATGCCTGATTTTGAATTAAAACAAGTATTGATATCACAAAGCAATCCTGGAATTATAAGAGCATGGCATAGACATCTAAGGAATCAAATTGATTTATTTTTTGTTTTAAAAGGAACCGTCAAAATTTGTGTTTTTGATGGTGACAAAAATTCAGAATCTTTTGGACAACTAGTTGAAATTTTGTCAACTTCTGAAAAACCACAAATTATTAAAATTCCTGGTCATTTATGGCATGGAACAAAAAATATTGGAACTATCCCATCTGAAACAATTTACTTTATGAATAATCTTTATGATTATGATAATCCTGATGAAGAAAGACTTGATTGGAATGATCCATCTGTAATTGATCCAAAAACACAAAAACCATTTGATTGGAATATGACCTAATTATGAAAGGAATAATTTTACATGGTGGTCATGGAACACGTTTACGTCCACTTACACATACTGGACCAAAACAACTTCTTCCAATTGGTAACAAACCAATGTCTGAGTATTGTGTTGAAGCGTTAAGAGAATCTGGTATTACTGAAATTGCATTTGTTATTGGAGGAATTGGTTCTAATAAAGTTAAAGACTATTATGAAAATGGAGAAAAATTCAATGTTAATTTTTCATATGTTGAACAAGATTCCCCAAAGGGTATTGCACATGCAATTAATTTATGTAAAGATTTTATTGCAAATGAAAAATTTGTTGTTTTTCTAGGTGATAACTTCATTAACATGAGCATCAAAAATTTTGTTATTAATTTTGAAAATTCCTTATCAGATGCAGAATTATTATTATGTAATGTTGATAATCCTGAACAATTTGGAATTGCATATTTAGATGGTAATAAAATCTCAAAAATGGTTGAAAAACCTAAAAACCCAACTTCTAGTTTGGCAATTACTGGAATTTATTTTTTAACTCCTAAAATTTTTGAAAAAATTAAAAAATTAAAACCATCCTGGAGAAATGAATTAGAAATTGTTGATGCATTACAGATGATTTTAGATGATGGGGATCAAATTTCATACAATATGATAACTGATTTCTGGAAAGATACAGGTACTCCTCATGATATTATTCATGCAAATCGAATTATACTAGAAAAAATGACGCCAAAGGTCTCAGGTACTATTGGTTCTACTGTAGAAATAGATGGAAATTTTTCATTAGGACAAAATTCTATAGTTGAAAATGATTGTAAAATTATGGGGCCTGTTATTATTGGAAATGATTGTATTATTGAAAAAAATTCTGTAATAGGACCAAATGTAAGTATAGGCAATAATTCCAAAATCTCTAATTGTCATATTGAAAATTCTATAGTAATGGAAAATTGTACTTTAGATACTCATATTTCTATTTCTGACAGTATAATTGCAAATAATTCTCAAATTTCCTCAGACCATTCTATAAATGAAAAAAAGAAATTTCTTCTTGGTGAAGGAACAAAAATTTCATTATAATTAAAATTAATATTTTTTGTTCTTTTTGCCATAAACATTCGTTATATTCTGAAATGATTGATGGTACATTGGATTATGACTAAAAGTCATATATTCAAATCCTGATCTTTCCAAAGTATCAAGAAGTTGAGATAATGTTTGAGTTTTATCGAAATTATTTGTATATTCTATTTTTAAACTATCTACATTTTCTAATGCATTTTCTGTTAGAAGAAATTCACATCCCTTACAATCCATTTTAAGAAAATCAATCTTTTTAATATTGAATTCTCTTAATGCTGTTTCCAAGCTGTAACCTTTAGCTTTAATCTCTTTCACATTACTTCCGTGAAGATTTTTCACAAATGATGTGTTTCCAACTATTCCATCACCAGATTGATAGAATGTAAGAATTTCATCTCTTCCAATTGCACCATTTATTGGTACAATTTTATCCTTCAACGATGGATTTAATTTAATATTTTCTAACATGAACTTAAAATGTTCTTCAATTGGTTCAAATGCATAAACCGTTGCACCCATACTTGCAAAATATAATGGTGTATCTCCACATTCTGCCCCTACATCGACAACAATTCTATTATCCCATTTTTTCTGTGAATTAATTTTATGAATTTCTCTAAGAAAAGTTTCAATTATTGTATTACCTGGATGAATTGAATCAATATAGAACTTTATACCATTAGATGTTTCCACTATTTTTCTATCATCTTTTTCTAAAATTTTGAGTGTTTTGTCTCTAAAATTTTCAGAATTTATATTATTATGAACAAAATTTGCTCCGTATCTTATTCCTCCAAAAAATAATTCTAATATGTTATAATCCTCATATGACATATCTTTTACTTTAATTGTAAATTTATTTTTTATATCTAATGAAAATTCTAATTCATTTTTAGTTTTAATTTCATATGATGTAGCAAAAGTCAATATTCCTAGAATATTCATCAAATGTTCAAATTGGGACGAATTAAATTCAATTGTAAATTTATTTTTTAATTTTAATGTATAATTTGAACTAAATAAAATTGAAAAAATCAATCCAATTTTATTTTTTGCAGGTGTAATGTATGGTAATAATAGATAAACTAATCCAATATTTTTCTTTAATGACATATTATATCCTAATTATTAACAAATTTATCTTATACTAATAATTTTAAAATTATTCAATTTCGATAGCTGTTGTCTCTCGCTTCTTCTTTGTGGTACTTTGATCTCCTGCAGACCATCCCGTTTCAGATGAATATTGTTCTAATGTGAATAACAAACCTTGTCTTACAACATCTTTTGTAATGTATCTTACACCGTGTGCCGCTTTTGGTCCATCTTGAAATACTTCCATTGTATTGTCTAAATTATATGGTTCAAAAATTATTGACTCATCATCATCAACATCGGTGCACATGTATGTTGCACCCGGATCTCCTTTCTCCCAATTTTTTGCAAAAAATACTGTAAAAATTAATGTATTGCCTCCTTCGTGATGAATATGTGGCATTTGAAAACCTCCCTTTTTGTAAGCTATTAGTTTAAACTCTTTTAATTTTGTAACTGGAACTCCTGAAAATTTTCTGAAGTTTTCAATAAATTCTTCTGATTGAACATAACGTTTTAGTTTATTCCAATCTTCATTAAATGAAGGATCATCTCCTTCACCAATTATTCCTTTTTCATCAACATCTGACCATGTTTTTACAAACATGTATTTGTTAATATGAAAACTCTCCAACCATGAATCATCAATTTTTGGATAGTTTTCATATAATTTCTCATAAAATTCTTTTTCCAAAAAATTTTCTACATAACCAAAATTGAAAGGTTCTTGTTTTTTGAACTTTTCCGATTGATCAAACACTTTTTCCCAATTAACTAAGTTAGAAAAATCTTCCATGTGTACACAATTTTATATTTTTATATAAATTCTATGCACTATTGTTAACTATATTATTTATTTTTAGTAAAAGCGCTTTGATTACACGTTTGTACCATTTTTTTATTAACGGTTGCAATACAATTGCCTTTAAACCTAATTTTAAATCAATTTCAATTTTAACGGCGGTTCCTGAATCTAACTTATCTAATAATATATAGAGTTTGGTACCTTTTGCTGGACCTGAAATTATTTCTGTTTCTAATTTATTTGGCATGATTATCGTATGTACTGATTTCTGCTCAAATGGTTTTTTTATGATAGTTGAAAAAAATATTTCTTCTTTAGTAGATATTTGATTATCTACATTCTCTAATATTTCTAAACTCTTTAATTGTTCTGGTAGAATTTTTGGATAATTCTCAAAATCAATTATATATTTCATTAATTTATCACGATCTGATGTGAGTTCCATAGAAAAATCTAATACTGTCACGAATAAATAAAATCCAGCATTATAATATATGTTTTCTAAAATCTATTTTTAAAAAATATATTTAACAAGTATTTTTCAGAAGTAATCTTTAGATATTAACTAAACTTTTTTTCATCTGTGCATCATTAAAATGATAATTTTGGAGTTAACATAAGATATCTATGAATTCAAACAACACTCTGAAGGGATTATCAGCTATTGGTTTTTCTGATATTCTTGGTACTGGTGCAACAGCATTTTTTTGGTTTTATTTAGCATCATTAATTCCTCCAGAAGATTATGGTGAAATTTTTTTCTATTTAGGAATTGCAACAATTGTTTCATCGATTGTACTCTTTGCAAATCAAAATACAATTACTGTTTACATTGCAAAAAAAATTAATGTTCAAAGTACATTATATCTAATTACACTAATTGCAACAATTGTAGCATCTCTTGTAATAATATTTTGGTTTTATCGTATTGATGTAGTTTTTGTTATTATTGCATTTGTTTTTAATACTCTGGCAATAGGGGACTTACTTGGAAGAAAACTCTTTAACTCTTATTCAAAATTTTTCCTTACACAGAAAGGGTTAGTTGTTATACTTGGATTAAGTTTTTTCTATTTTTTTGGTGTTGAAGGAATATTATATGCTATAGCACTATCGTATTCTGCATATACTATACTTGTTTTTAGAGCACTAAAAAATCAAAACTTTGATCTCCCTTTACTAAAGGAACATATTGGTTTTGTTACAAATAATTATTCTTTTGGTATTATACAAATCACAAGAAGCCAAATTGATAAAATAATAATTCCAATGTTTCTTACTTTCTCTGTACTGGGAAATTATGCATTAGGTTTACAAATCATGGCAATTTTGAATATGTTTCCTAACATTGTTTTCAAATTCATTCTCCCTCATGACGCTGATGGTCAAGATAATGTGAAAATTAAATTAATTACTATCTTATCTTCAATTGGATTTGCTAGCTGTAGTATAATTTTAGCTCCAATACTAATCCCCATCTTATTTCCAAATTTCAGTGAATCAATAATTGCAATACAAATAATGAGTATTACTGCAATACCTAATTCAATTACACTAATTTTAACATCAAAATTTCTTGGAATGGAAAAAAGTAGGCATGTATTAGTTAGTAGATTGATTAGTTTATCATTAATCTCTTCAGGAATGATCATTTTAGGAACGAATTTTGGAATTCTTGGCCTTGCTTTATCCTATCTTATTGCAAACTCTGCAGATGCTGGTTATCTATCGATCTCGAATTATATTTTAAACAAACAAAAAAATAAATCTACATTTAATAAATAATTTTCCAAGATATATCCATGCCTCCAAATATTTTATTTATAACAATTGATTCATTACGTGCTGATAGATTCTATGGTAAAAATCGAACATGCAAAACTCCTAACATAGATTCATTAATTTCAAAAGGAATGTATTGTAAAAATGCAGTTAGTTCTTCAGATGCAACTGGCATTACATTAGGTAACTTTTTCACTGGAAAGTATTCCTTTAAGACTGGAATAACATTAAGAAATTTTAATTCAAAAGCAACAACACTTTTTGACATTCTTAAACTTAATGGTTATTCACTTTATGGCTTAGTTCCTAGATTAACATGGTTCAATTATCTTACAAAACCTTTTGATGAAAAAAAGGATTTTTTTTGTGCAAACATGGTTCAAGATGATCTCTCAAAAATTGGAAATTCAATTATTGAAAAATTACATTCCAAAAAAATGAATGAACCTTGGTTGTATTACATACACGTTGAAGATTTACATGAAAAAATTATTCTTCCTGATGATTTTAATCATGAAAAATATGGAAAAACCGAATATGATAGAATGGTTTCATGTGTGGATAATTGGATAGGTTTACTCTTGAAAGAAATTGATCTAAATAATACATTGTTAGTACTTACTGCTGATCATGGAGAATACATACCATTAGTTGGAGAAAATGTTGGAAAAATACCTGAAGTTCAAAAAATTATGAGAAAAGGAAAAAATTATTTTCCAATATTTGAACCACTCGGATTAAAGCTATTCATTATGATACGTGATTTGGTAAAATCATACCGTGTGAAAAAAATCAAAAAAAATCTCTCAGAGTATGAACTAAGAGCATTGAAAGAACGAAGAGGTGCTCAAACTCTCTATGATGAAACTAATAGAATACCGATTTTATTTGTAGGTGATGGCATCAAAAAATCACTTATGATTGACGGACTAGTAGGTTCTGTGGATATATTTCCCACTATTCTTAGTATTCTAGGACTAAAATTTGATAAATCAAATTTGGATGGACAAAACCTTTCTGTAGCACTTACGGGCAAAGAAATTCAAAATAAGCCGTTGTATATTGAAAGTAGTGATTCTGAAGAATTTCAATCTGGTTTTATTGTTGGGGTTAGAACGTCTGATTACAAATATCTGAGATCTAAAGAAGATCCAAAAAAACATGTTAGCTTATTTGATCTAAAGCATGATCCTAACGAAATCCATAATTTATTTGAAGAAAAACCAGAAATTGTTGAAATGATGGAACAACATCTTTCCAATATATTAGATAATAACAATATTGAACAACAATCTGAAATATCTGATGAAGATGAGGAAAGAATTCGCCAGGAACTAAAAAAAATGGGTTATATCTGATTTTTTACCAAAAAACTATCAAATTTTTCATAATCAATCTCAAATATTTTTACTTTGTACTCTAAATCAAAATCTTTAGAATCAAATTTCTTGATAAGGTATGGATATTTTTCTTCATTATGAAACACATCTTGAATAAATTCTGGTCTATCCATTCTATCATCTACTATTAAATGAGATAATCCTACAGGTGTCTCTTTTTTTGTACCGTCTAGTAGGTAATAGAATGGATCTAGAAGTCTAGTTCCTGACGAATCATTAAACCAAAATTGATGATGTGGATGATTTTTCATTCCTTTAATCTCAATATCTCTAGAATCTTCAATATAGTCGATTAATGTTCTATTATCATCATATGTAATTAATACTATCTCTTTTACAACATGTCCACTTTGTGTTGATACTGAACCATCAGGCCATCTATTCTCAAGTTCAGCTGGTTTAATATACTGACTTCCTGGAGAATATAGATTATATCCTGTAGCCAAATCTACAACTTTTTGTGAAACTAGAAAATATTCTTTTTCTAATTCATTCTGCTCTTTTTGTTCAAAATTTGTTAGAATTCCAACAACTATCAAAATAGATATGACTACAATAAAAAATAATTTTTGTTTTTTTATTCTATCTTTAATTAATTCTATCGTAAATAATGATAAAAATATAAAGACTGGATACAAAACGAATAGGTATTTTATATCATTAAAACCATTCATGTATGCATAAATCGCAGGTAATATCATAAATATCGATAATAAAATTATTACATTTTTCCTGAATTCTCTCTTTCTAAAAATACAAAATATTCCATAAGGAATAAGAAAAATAAAAAATGGAATTAATGAAATTCCTAAAAATTTTATTGTATTAATTAATCCATTACTAATATAATTAAAATTTTTATTTTCATCATTCAATTTTTGATTTAAATAAACATTATTTGAAAAATCATTTTCAATTAACTGATCATAATCTTGAATTATTGCATTTAAGTAGTGATTTGATAATCCATCTTGACCTGTTACAAAATAATTAAGTGCTAAAAATGGAATTAAAACAATTATGAATATGGAAATTGCAAATAAATATTTTTTAATATGCACAAAATTTTTTTCAAAATCTAAAAAGAACAATACTGATATTGGAATAATTAAAATCAATGATTCATATCTAATATGTGTGGCAATTGCAATTAAACCAAATAAAATAATTAAATTTTTTGTGTTCCTATAAAAAAATAATAAAATTATTAATGTTACAATCAAAATGTAAATTGGCTCATTGATTATAGTTGTTGAATTTATAATTAATCTTGGTTCAAATGCAAATAACCCTGCACCTAGTAATCCTAAATATTTTCCAAAAAACTTACAAGAAATTAAATAAATTGGAATTATAGTAATTGTTGAAATTATTACATTTGAAATTCTATAATAATTAACATAATCAAAAAATTCTTCTGATGGAAAAATTGAAAATAATATGCCCATAAATGATGGCCATCCATTATTTCCTAATGGCCAATTTTTTGGTAGTTCTCCAATATTCTTTATTTCAAGTGAGTATGCAAAATAATCAATTCCATCCATTGCCGGTGGTAGATCCCATGGAACAAAATACAATCTTGTAATTATTGCAATACTCAAAATAGCAATAAGCCATAACCACCAATTTCCTGGAATATGCTTATCTTCTAATTCCTCTTTTAACACACTATTTCATTAAAACTATTTTTCAGTTGTTTTTATTCATTAAGATGTAATGTTCTTAGTATATATCGTCAGAAAATAGTAAATATCAAAACATCGAAAATTTTTCATTCACTGATATTAATATGAAAAAGTACTGGAAATGATAATTGATGAAAAAAAAAATTTTATTCTGGATTGATGGAGATACCACTAGTTTCTCAATTCCATATTACCTTAAAGAAAAATTAGATTTTGAAGCATATGCAATTATAGATACACCTAATAAACCAAAAAAATTTTACAAAGAACAAGATTTTATCAATTTCAATAAGTTTTGGTTTTATCATGATTTTTTTGATTTTAGTAATCTAAAACCAGATATTAAATATCTTAAAAACTTTGAAAAAAAATATAAAATTAATCTTTGGGAACTAGCAGTAAATGAAAGAACATTTCATCGATTTAATCACTTTTATAAATTCAGTAATGAAGAAATTTTAAAAATTTTAGAAACAGA
>MDTE01031026.1_pt1 | contig 11891 bp, 10 predicted proteins | sample 811231 | NCBI WGS metagenome assembly MDTE01 (sample SAMN05326651, study PRJNA326480) | marine metagenome | isolation source: seawater | place: Indian Ocean: Red Sea | collected 2010
CATCGAGTCCACCGTCAAACCCACCATCGACACCGTCGTGTCCTTTACCATCGAGTCCACCGTCAAACCCACCATCGACACCGTCGTGTCCTTTACCATCGAGTCCACCGTCGTGTCCTTTACCATCGAGTCCACCGTCAAACCCACCGTCAAACCCACCATCGAATCCACCGTCGAAAATGCCAATTTTAGTTCGTGAATTATATGAATACTATCCACCATCAGCATATTTTCAAATCGTGAAACCATATCAGACGCTTTTTGAAAAAATGATTTAAAGAAACAAAACATGTTACCAAACAAGGAAGAATGAATGATGATGCTTTTGAATTATTAAATAGTCTAGCGAAAGACGGTGAAGATAAAGTTAAAAAACCACTAGAATGTGAACACCGAAACGTCATTACAGAGCGTATCCAAGATCGGGTGTGTGAAGACTGTGGACAGATCTTGTCGAAAAATTTTACATATGAAAGAGAGTGGCGTTATTATGGAACTACTGACACAAAACATATGAATGATCCGAATCGATGTAGTTTACGAAAACAGGACGAGAAAGGAATCTTTAAAGATTTAGAAAAGTACAAGATTAACAAAAAGATTGTCTTTACGGCAAACGACATTTACAACCACGTGACCCAACAAAAGATATTTCGGGGAAATACACGTCGTGGAATTATTTTTGCATGTGTTTACCACGCTTACAATTTAAATCAATTACCTCAAAGTTGCAAAAATTTGATTCAAATATTTGACATTGAGCAGAAAATCGCTTTAAAAGGCTTAAAATTTGTGAATTTAAATCTTCCGTTGGATTCTGATTTACGACAATTTAATACATCCAATAATGTAGAGCATTTGATACGGGAAATTATGACAGAATTTCATGCATCGAAATCGCAAGTTGACGAAGTGTTACGTTTATATCAGCACATTCAAGATAAATCCTCATTATTGAATCGATCTCGTCCTCAGTCTGTTGCCTGTGGGTTGATTCGATATTATATTCTCAAAAAAAATCCAGAATACTCCATTGACTATTTTCGAGAGAAGATCAAATTGAGTGACCTGACGCTATCGAGGATTGTCAAAGAAATTGAGACAATTTTAGCATAAAAGTTTTTCAAAAAAAAAAACAACTTGCAAAAATTGATTTTTTTCCAATTTTGCTGAAAAAAAATGGATCTCTATACAATCTATCGAATTTCGTTTGACGTCTTTTTATGAATGTATTTTACTTTATATTTCTATAAACAACCTTAGCCATGATGTATTTCAAACGAGTCTATTACTCGAACGGAAAGGTTCACTACGAGGGATATTCGAAATCCAAAAAATTTTCGAATCAAAAACAAATTGATCATCTCGGTATTTTTATTTATAATTTGGAGGGACACGTTCGTCGATATGACCATGATGGAAAGGTAATCGAAACGCTTCGATTGAAAAACGGGGTACGAATTCCATTGGAACGAGTAGAACAACGACAGAAAAGTACAGAGTGTCCTGCTCTAGCCAATATTGGAGAACAAACACCATGCTTTAATTTATTGGAACTAACCGAATGTTATTCTGGAGAAATTGACCAATTTGGAAGGGAGTGTGGAAAAGGTGTTTTTTTTTATATGTTTGAATATAAAATTATAAATGAACAGAATGAAGAAGAAATAATCTCTGTCGAAAAAAAAATTTTATATGTTGGTGGATTCCAAGATGGAAAACGTTGTGGTCATGGAACTCTCTATAATAAAGACGGAACTTTATTGTACAACGGAGAATGGAAAAACGACCGACCAGATGGCAACGGAATTTCTTACCACTCGAACGGATGTCCTTTTGTAAACGGAGTTTGGAAACGTGGTACTCCTTTTTCGAACTGTACGGTCCATGACGAACATCATACGTTGATATTTCGGGGATTGTGGAAAGACTACGACAGACACGGTTTTACCTTTGATTTCAAAACAGGTGAAATTTTGTATGATGGGATGCTTCGACATGGACTTGCACATGGAAAAGGTATACGGACTCATATCAATTACTCTCAATGGTTTCTAAAAAATGGTATACTACACGGACCAATGAAAACATTCTTCGATGGAAATTTTGATTCAGGACAATTATCAGGATATGGTGTAGTACAACTAGGAAATGCAAAAGATGGTGGTTGCACCTTATATAAAGGAAACTTTGAACATGGAAAACGAAATGGATTCGGGATAGATTGTTGTTGTAACTATATTGGACATTTTAAAAATAATGTACGAGAGGGTTGTGGAAAATTGTTTGATGAAGAGTGTCGTGATATTACCATTGAAAATTACAACGGTTCAAAAAAAAACGATAAAAAAGTTGTGCGTTTCGAAGGATTATTTCGAAATGATGAACCCTACCATGGGAAAATGTACTTTGAAAACGGTGAACTCATGTATGAAGGCACCTTATTACATGATGAAACAAGGCACGAAGAGACATTTGAAGATGATTGTTCTACAATATATGGATTTTACCATGGATTCGGAAAATCTTATTATCCCAGTGGAAAATTATGTTATGAAGGACATTGGGAATATAGTCTTCAAGTGGGTGAGGGTACATTTTATTCAGAAGACGGTTTGAAAATCCGTAAAAATGAATACAAAGATGGCGCATGGTATGGCTATGGAATCTATTACGGAAATTCGAGAGACGATAAAGTCCTCTATAATGGGTCATTACGAAATGGTCTCCCACATGGAGATGGTGTTATTTTTGAATATGATTACGATGAGGAAACCTCCTGTATCAAATCTGTTTTTGGAGGAGAATTTTTCAATGGAAAATATAATGACGATGGACTCATGTACAATACGCGCCATGAAAGCGTCTTTAAAGGAACAATAGATAAGAATGGTGGTTTCGTGGATGGAGTTCAATACGTAAATGATGACCTCAATACGACTATCCAGTGGAAAAATGGTAAAATTTTTGATGAAAACGAGGAACGAAAAATTGCTCGAGAACGTTTATGTCTGTCCACCTATTTGGAAAATGGAAATCCATCCATGATACATCAAATTTCCAAATCTGTTTGTAAGAAAATGTACTGTGAAATGTTTGGCACCGTACCAAAAACTTGCAAAAAATCATCATTAATTCGTCAAATGAAACATTATCGCACCATGCAGAATAAAAATCCCCCTGTCGTAGAATCCGCTGACTTTGATTTATTTGGGAATGAAATTGTGACCCCTGTAAAGGGAAATGATGGTCAAATTTACGAATTGGAATCCATGAGAAAACTTTTTGCAATCAATGACGATCACGAATACACTACAATACGATACAAATATAATTCCAACTATGAATCAACACCAAATTTTCCAAATACTGGATTTGCAAACTCATTATCAGGATTTTATCTTTCTCCCGAACTCTGTCAACAACTGTCATTAGCTCTTCGCCACAAACAAATGAATTCAAAAACGGTTGAATTTTTGACTGCCTGTGAAGATGGCGATTTCAAAAAAGTAAAGGAGTCCATAGAAAATGGAATTGACATTAATGTAAGACACCATAGCGGAAAGACCAGCTTCATGTACGCGTGTGAAAATGGTCATTTAAATATTGTCAAATATCTGGTGCGAAAAGGTGTTGATGTGAATGCAAAAGTCAACAGGACCAACACAGGTTCTCATTCCGTAAAGGAGATTGCTCTCCACAAATCTCCTGAACAGACACCAATCATTTTGGAGAATACAACATCAATCCTTTGTCAAAAAATTTCTAAAAACGGTATCTTTTATGGAAATTATGAATTTGAAAAAGGATCGAGTGAAAGTTCTTCTTTATTAGATTAGAAAAAAACTTTAGGACGCGAGCGTGTGAAGTTATCTAGAGTTCAATAGAAAAGCTTTTAAAATTTTATAATTTTTAAAACGTAACGATGATCATTTTTTTTTTTCTTTAACAAATGAAACACCTTCCAAAAAAAATTTCTGATCTTCAAACAAAAGCAGCAAAATTAATTACTCTCTATGCGTATTTGAAAAAGTATAAAATTCCACCCAATTATATTGTAGACGATTTTCACTATCGAATACAAAATGCGAATTTAGTGCATTTAAAAATGGCAGATTTGAACATGTATCAAAAATACTTTGAAAAGCTGTATGCATTCAGACATTTGATTCCTATGTTACCACCATCGAAAGAACGTCCAGGAAAGAATAATTTTAGAACGATGAGTTTGGCCGTATCTGTCCTAGAAAAACACGAACCAGAGTTTCAGAAACTAAAATCCATGATCAATGCTTTATCTCCTCATTTATCAATTGCGAAAAAGTACGCGCTCAAACAAATATATAAATACTTCTCAGATACAAGTCAATTAGTCCAAATTTTGTCTAAATTGTTACTCGTTCGTTCTATGAAGCGATTTGACAAATTCATGATGGAACAATCAAAAGTAGATGGAAAGTTCCGTACCATACCAGAGTACATTACTTACGCAAAAGAGATTCTTGAGGAGGATCAAGCATTACATCGAATCACAGAATCGTGTCGTAAGACACCGTCGACAGTCATTGATTCCCATTTTGAAAAGTTTATGAATTCCACACAACCACTGACACCCGTATTGAAGCGACAGTATACAAAAATTATGACTCTATTAAAATCCATCCGTCGAAGACGTTCCATCGCGAGTATTAATGATTATATAAAACCACATCATACGTTAGAAGAAATGATTGAATATTTGAAATACGTTAAAATGTCACAAATTAGTAAAAACCCGATGAAATTTCGACCCATAAAAAAATTAAAGAAAATTGAACAACAAAAATAATTTAAAGACGAAATAAAAAGGATAGTAAATGAAATTTTGGTGCTTTTTTCTATTCTTTTACTTGGTAGAAGCTTTTCATGAAAAAATTTATTTTCCGTACTCCATTGATCGATTATTTACGGATGATCGATTTTGGAAAAAGTTGGAACGAAAAAAGAATTTTGAAAAGGTCCAAGACAGTGAATATGACATTAAAGTATCATACCATGAGCGAATGATGGGATATCATTATCAGTCGCAGTATAACATTCAAAAGAACAACAATATTGTCGAAATCATGTATCAAAACAAATTTCTTCAAAATAACATTACCATTGTACCTGGCAACGACGATTTCCTCCAAATTTCAGTAAGTACAAGAACATTTACTCCAATTCCAACTCGGATCATGAATCAAATTATCCGAAATAAAATATACTATTTATTCGACTTTTGATTTTTTTTTTCGTACACAGACCATTTCAAATGGGGTTGTCACTGAATATTTATTCCACAAATCATTTGGGATATCTTTCTTACAAATCCCTGTGCGTTTGGACGAAACAAGAGAGACGGTACAATATCCATTGTCGTACTTTTTTTCGGGCTGTGTTTTTACAAAATCCTTTAATTGTTTCCGTAGTTTGGTCATTTTTTTTTCTACCAACTCCATTTTTGTTTTGTACTCCAAGTAATGAGTAATAATATCATTAATTGCAGTCATTTCAACTTTTTTTTTCTAGGGAAGAAAAAAAAAAAATAATGTTTGAGAATCTTATGTGGTACATCGAACATTTTCTGTTCTCCTATCCTCTGTTACAGGATCCGTTATTTCAGCTGTGCTTTCCATAGCCTCTGGTGAAATATTAGTTTTTCCAACGGAGGTGACGACTGTGCTTTTCATAGCCTCTGGTGAAATATTAGTTTTTCCAGCTGTGAGGGGAATATCTTCAATCGCCAAACATTTTTCAAAGTATTTTCGTAAAATCGAATCGGGTATTTTTTCAACTTGTTCTTGATATAATTCTTTCTGTTGAACGATTTGTTTTGGATGAGGAATAGCCAAATCAGTGATTTCGGACGAAAGCTTCTTCACTGGTTCCATTGAAAGAATTTGATTGTACAAGGAAAAGACATCTTTCCATTTGGATTCGACAGATTCCGCATGCTCTCGTGCCATTCGTAATTCTTGTAACCTTTTTTCAAATAACTGGTGTTTTGTAAGTGGCCGTGTTTCGTACAAGGTGACTTGGTAACAGTTATCCGACGGCATAAACTTTTTATCTGCATAGGAGTACATGATGCAATTTACTTTTTCAAGAAATTGTTTACTGGTGAACTTATGAGTTTTACACCATGTTTTTAATTTTTGAATTTTTTTGAGGGAGAGTACATTAAGGGGATCAATGATTTTGTAAGAGTCACTAGAAGATGTAGACATGATTGGGTACATACAAAGAATGATAAAATATATTCAATTTTTTATAGGGTGGTTTCAAAATGTGTAGTGGTTGACCGTATTGGTGTATCCAAGTTCATTTTATTTTTTGAAATGGTCATCGATGCATTCATTCCCTGTATTCCATTTCCATTCAATACCATACCGTTACTAAACGAAATGGAATTGACTTTGTTGGAAACGGACGAAGTTTGAGTGGATGTCTTTACAGAAATCTGTTGGTTTGGTGGAATAGGTGTTTCTATTGGGCTTAAAGGATTTTCTACCGCTAATGTAAAAGTAAAATTGGCAAAGTATAAATTTGAATCGCGTACGGACAGAGTCACCTTGTTTGAAAACTGTAAAGAGTTACAAACTAAGACGTTGGAAACTTTATGAGCCGTTTGAACTGGCTCAATTTTTTTTACACTCGATGAGAACATTGTATTTTTTACTGTACTGACAGAAGAGGAGGTAAAAGGCACATAAGATATAGAAACATTGTTCACATTATCAAATAAATGATAATATCCACCTGCGTTGAAGTTCAAGTAATAGATATTTGTTGCGTTTGGATTGGGTTTCATGTTTCCATCCTCGTATAAAACCGATTGAATGGTCAATCCTTTGTTTATTGTCGGAAATGGTGTGCTTTGGCTATTATTGATAAATAATGGATTACACACTTGAATCAATACTGCTACATTCGCTAGGTTTGATGATTGGAGGATCAATTGATCAATTTCGAAAAAGGATTGTTTGTAGTTTACAAACGGTAAATTCAAATACAATAATGGAAATGCATTTGGAAAGTAATATAAGGGCACTAAAGGTACCAGTTGAAGACCAGTGGATGGTGGTAATGTCGGGGATGGTGGTAATGTCGGGGATGGTGGTGATGTCGGGGATGGTGGTGATGTCGGGGATGGTGGTGATGTCGGGGATGGTGGTGTAGACAATATTACAGAACCATACATTTTGGGGTCGTAAGGCTTAAAATTCCAATATTGAATCATTGGCACTGGCGGTGGTGATATACAATTATATTGGACACAAGCATTATTTCCAACAAATGATAGAAAATTACTATTTACGTTTCCATCAATGTACATGGAATTGGAAAAGGTTATTCGTCCCACGATATTGGTTGAATCTGTTGGTGCAATCGCAGGTGATGAATGGGGCTTGATCGCTTTATACACCACGTTCTTTTCTACCATCTGATATCCGAAATAAGGTAGTCCATTTGCAACTACATACATGAATGAGTTGCGAGTGGTTGAAGACACAGAAAAATCAAACACATAGGTATACTGATTTGGTAATGTCTTTAAATTTGACTTTGATTGAATTAGACACTTTGAAAAATCGACGCCATCAAAGCCAATATAATAATTATTTTTAAATCGAATACAATTCACGTAAGATGCAATGACATTGGTTGGTTTGTTAAATGGATAGTTCGAGTTGGTGCTTGATATTTGTGCGATTGCATCATTACTTAAAATCTGAAACTTTCTTTTTTGTGATGGAAATCCAATAGTAAAAATAGGAACCGTCATACCAAGTTGGAAATCTACATAGAAAGATGAAAATTTTCCATTCAAAACCATAAAAAGATAGAGATGGTTGGCTTGATCTCCCAACAGGTAAATTTTGTTGTTGTTGACCTTATTCGTAATCATTACAACTGGTACTGTCGTCGTCGATGGCACAACGAGGCTTTCACATTGTATTTGTAAAGAAGAATAATAAAAATAAGTATAAAATGCGATGATTAGAAACAGAAATGTACAAAGTAATACAAAAAGATTCATTTTATTGTTTTAATACACGAAACGAAAAATTTTATTTGTAATTTTATTTCGTTCTTTTTCATCTGGAGACAGCATTTCGTGAATTTTACGTATGTCCGAGAGTACATGCAGATAACAGTCCCATTCGGGTAATATTGCTTCGCTATAAATATATTTCAGTCCTTGAACAGCGTCAACACGAAATGTTTCGGGATAATACTTTTTGTATTTTTCAAAGATGGTGGTATACACTTTTGGAACAATCCATTTAGACTGCGGGGGTAAAATAAACAATAATTGTTCAAAGGGACATAATGGATTACCCCGTCGAAACGTCAATTCCGTAAAGGAAAAGGACGGATTTTTTTGTAAAAAGAAGTATATATCCGAGAACAATGGTGCGACACGATATGGATAATACCAACTCCACGAAGGACATTGTTTATTATAATATAACAATGTGAAACGCAACGATTTCAAATATGCCATGACCATTCGATCTCGGATAGACCGATGGTTTGCCATAGATGCACCACAAAAATGTTCATAATATTTAGAAATCAATTCATTCGTAGGGTCTAAAAATGATACTTTGTTGAAATCACGTTCGTATTCAGAATACAAGGGATGAAGAGGGTTGCACATGTAGACATGTTTTAGACGAGTATCAAAAATATCCTTCTCGGACATGTCTTCTGTTTCGTTAACAAATGTAGACCTACTGTTTTTTTCTTTTGCAATGGTTCCACCTAATATTAAGAACTCATTGCTCTCCCGCTTGGCCAACTGTTCCACGATAGAACAAAAAACACTCATGTTTACTTCCAACGTTTCTGCTTCAATGAGAAAGGAATTTTCATTCGACTGTACGGCTGCGTGGTAGGCCTGCTCTAACTTTTTCATACCTCCTGATTTAATTTTCATGTAAGGGATGGCTTGCACAAAATCATTTCCAACCATGGATAACAGAAAATTCATGTCCAAAATGACATTATACTTGTTTCGTGCGTTGGTGTCATAACATTCCAACATCCTATCCAATACGATGAACATGACATGATCTTTGTTGTATTCATGATGAAGTCGATGACAAGTCGGTTTGTCCATGTATCGCATAATTTTGATATTACTTTTCATCGTTAGTACACTCAACGATAAAATATCATTGTCAGGGGACATGATGGTCACGTGGGAATCAGGATCGTCAACCTTTAACTTTCGAAGAATAGGTAGAATTTTGTGTTCACCCTCTCCAGGGACCGAACTGTCATTAAAAATCACATCCCGACAGTCAAATCCCTTCCTTCCAATTTTTTGTAGAAAGCAATGCCGAAACTTTTGCATAAATTCTGTTCCTGGACAGATATGGTTGGAAGGGTAAAACTTTAGATGACGTTGTAGTAACTGTTGTTCTTGTATGGACTTGTAGCGACGGGAACGCTGCTGTACCATTTTCGCACGTGGTGCTGTACCATCAAGTGCAAAGTAAATAAATTTGGATGGACAGACGACTTTGTTACACAAAAAGAGTAACTCTTTTATAATATTCTCTATAAACAAGTCTTGACTCTCTTCATGTTCTTGGAGATGATCATAAAAAACTTTATAGAGAATCGAATTCAAATCAAAAAACAAGTAATCACAATGTCCTGCCTGAAAGGAAACAATGTCAGCATTTTCCTCGAAAAGATAACGAAAATAAGTTGGTATTCCCATAATGAAACAATTAAATTTACAAAAAACAATATTTTTTTTTTCATTTTTTTATCGTAACCATGTCGGAAACAGTTCCTCGTGAATTCGCTTAGCAATTATTCCATCGATATCTTGATTTCGCAGAACGGTGTCCCGTCGAACAATATCGCGGTATGTTGGTTTCGCTCTGATGGGACGAATCGGAATGATATATTCATCCTCCTCCTCTACAACAGGTTCAGGCACGTTGAAATCAATTCGTTCTTTTTGAAAAAACGTATCGATATCTTTTTTGGATAAAGATACCGCTGACGGAATCATTTCATGCACAATGGTAGACTTTGGTAATAAAACATCAAAATGATTTGGTTTTTGAATGACATAAATATTATGGAGGCAATGTGTTGGTCCTATGTTGGTCACCGATGGAACATCCCTTGTCGAATATTCAGGATCATTCAATCGTTCGTCGTATACATGAATACATACTTTGAAATAATCAGCAAGAATACCCATATCGCGGTCGTTCAACCATTCGTTTGGATGTAATTTTAACATTCTTGCACGAGGATTTCCTGTTTTCGTGTAAAAATCAATTAAAATCGATTTCAAAAAGAGAATTTGGCTCTGAATAGACTTTGACCGATCAATACCTGCATGTTGGATTTGTTTTAAGCCAAATAGAAGAGCATGGTATCCACAATGATTGTCCGTCGGCATCGGAATCCGTTTCATATTTTCGAGAGAATTCATTTGAATTTCGTATTATTCTTTTCTTTGTTGGGAAAAAAAAATCATTTTTTTTTAGGAATACCCTATGTTTTTACACAACCGTTCATATAAGGACATCCCTATCTTCTTTGTCTTTCCCGTTTCGGTTGTGTATTCAATTTCTAAAAATTGACGTTGAAAATTTTCGGGAGATTCTTTCTCCATAGTGTCCACGAATTCTTTTACGGTACTGAAGCGATGGGAAATTGCTCTTGCCATCGATGTTGTAATTCCCTTCATTTGGCAAAGTGTTGTTTGAAAAAATAGAGAAGGATCATCATAATTCTTTTTACGAATTCGTGATTCAACTTGATCTTGAAGGATATCTCTGGTTTGAAACAGTTTTTCTAACGAACACATTTGTTTCCAATCCTGTAGTTGTCTGACGACACCATCCATGGATTTGATGAATAAAACAGGAATAGTATAACCAATCATCAAACGCTCACACGTTCGTCTTTCATTTGCAAACTCGGGTTCAAACATACCTTCAATCATGTACATGATCTGTCGATTTTGATGAGAGGATTTCCATTCCCGTAATCGACTTCGTTGTTCTCGAAAACGATTATCGCGGATACTTGCACGAAGATCTAACCACGTCTTTCTCTCGACAATGAGGTGGTAGTTTTCATCGTGAAGACTGAAATCACCAATATCCATACTTTCTATATGGAACTTTTCATTCTGGTCTTTTAATTTCTGAATAATTTTTGACTCTCGACAATCGACAGTTAATACGGTCATTTCATCAGAGTAATCACTCTTTTAAATTTGTTTTTTTGTTTGTTCTACAAAAATTGAATTTTTTATTTGGATCAAACTTTGAAAACAATATAAAGTGTTATATATATCCGTCGATTTTTACCGCCGCGATAGTTCTTTCCGAAAAAATGGGGTTCCATCAAAAAAAAATAGAGTTTAAAAAAATTTCTACAGAAACGGAAAATTCATCAACGGAACAGAAAAAAGTAGACGCTTCTACATTTGAAAAGATCGTAAAGGAACAGAAAAGAAAATTAGAAAATATTTTTGAAAATTGGACAAAAGGCAAAAAAACTGGAGGACAAATGAGACACCTTCGGGGTGGAGATGTTGAAAGTTTTGTATCAGACACTGTAAATTTAATTGGAGTAATGGAAAAAATCGATTTACAAGCAAAGAAAGGAACATCTGACATGAAAATGTTAAAAGTAAACGGTATTCAAAAAAAACATCAGGTTGATATTCATATTTATTTAAATAGTGAATTCATTGCTGTTATTGAATGTAAAAATTATTTGGATAAATGTTTTTATGAAAGAGCTTGTGACGACTTTCTAGCTTTCAAGAGATCCAGATATTCGTTGAAAAATTATGTCTTTTCCATAGAGGATTCGATTAA
>MDTE01083923.1_pt1 | contig 11891 bp, 9 predicted proteins | sample 811231 | NCBI WGS metagenome assembly MDTE01 (sample SAMN05326651, study PRJNA326480) | marine metagenome | isolation source: seawater | place: Indian Ocean: Red Sea | collected 2010
CACACCCACTAGCAGCGAAAGCTGGGGCTGATATTCTCAAAAAAGGAGGGACGGCCATCGATGCCATGGTCGCTGTTCAAATGGTCTTGAATTTAGTTGAACCACAAAGCTCCGGGATTGGTGGTGGTGCGTTTCTGCTGTTCCACGATGCTCAATCGAATTCACTCATTTCACTGGATGGCAGAGAGGTAGCACCAGTGGCAGCAGATGAGTCCATGTTTCTAAATTCGGACGGCCAGCCCAATCGATGGTTCGAAATGGTTCCAGGTGGTCTTTCAGTTGGTGTCCCGGGCACGCTTGCGCTGATGGATGAAGCGCATGCACGCTATGGAAAACTGCCGTGGGAAACATTGTTCGAGCACGCGATAAAGCTCTCGAATAATGGATTTTTAGTCTCTCCGAGGCTTGCAAAATCCCTCAAAGGATATGGCGGTCAACGATTGCAGCAATTTGCCACCGCAGCTGATTATTTCTTTCCGAACGGCGAACCTCTTGCTATTGGTGATGTGCTCACAAATCCTAAGTTTGCACAGACGCTGACAGCGATTCAACGTGACCGAGGAGAGACGTTCTATAAAGGATCAATCGCCGAGAAAATCGTGAGCACGGTGAAAGACTCGCCCGTGAACCCTGGGTTACTCGAACGTATTGATCTTGAGGCCTACCGCATTGTTGAGCGGCCACCGATATGTATGCAGTATCGAGACCACTCTGTGTGTGGCATGGGACCACCATCATCTGGTGGCGTCACCGTAGCGCAGGTTCTTGGGATACTTGAGAGTTTCAACTTAAAAATGCTCGGGCCTAACGATCCACTGACATGGCACTTGTTTATCGAAGCTGGCAAGTTAGCTTTCGCGGATCGAGGTCTGTTTCTTGCTGATCCCGATTTCATTGATATACCCGTCGACGCTCTGCTTTCCAAAGATTATTTGAGGACTCGCGCAAATTTAATCGATCTAAACACAGCACTGGAGGTCCCTGTCGCCGCAGGAAAGCCCATTGAGGTTGTCAAATTGTTTCCGGACACAAGGGATGGACTCCCCGGCACAAGCCATATGTCTATTGTCGATCGCTACGGCAATGCCGTGTCACTAACGACGACTATCGAGAGTGGTTTTGGGTCGGGCTTACTAACATCGGGATTCCTCCTTAATAACGAGTTAACTGATTTTTCATTTCGTCCGCAAAAGCAAGGCAAGGTTATTGCTAATCGGGTAGAGCCTAGGAAACGTCCACGAAGTTCGATGGCGCCAACGATCGTTTACGGACCTGATGGTCTCGTAAAGTATGTACTTGGATCGCCAGGCGGTAGTCGAATCATCAATTATGTTGCACAGACAATTATCGCCCTGATTGATTTTGAGATGTCGCCTCAAGACGCGGTTAATCAAGGCCGTTTGAGTAGTCGAAATGGCATCGTCGATATTGAAATATCCACCGATTTAACGCAATTCGAGTCCGTTTTGAGAAATAAAGGAAACCAAGTCAAGGTACGGGACCTGAACAGCGGTATCCACGTCATTAAAGTCTCATCCGATCAGTTGCTTAGCGGAGTGGATCCCCGACGAGAGGGCATGGCCGCAGGCCGTTAGGAAAAAATATCGATAGGGTTCATCACAGTCGCATTGAGGCAATAAGTTATTCCTGTGTCGATCATCGAATCGATTTGTTTCAGGTTTGAGCCGTATCAAAACCCAATTTCTGACGCAACAATAACATGGCTGGTTACTCTGAACGCATCCAAAATTCATGCAGAGCTCCGAGAACCCTCGCAAAATTTTTCTTTTAATGCGTGGGTCGGCACATAAGTTCATTCGGATGTGAAAATAAGTATTGTTTTCTTGGGGCTTTGTGCGTTGCCCTTTTTTATATTGGAATTTGGTTAGATGACTTGATTTACGTCTTCGGAATCCTCACATAATGCAGTGCACAAATCGGGAGATTGACATGCAACACCGAAAGCCAAAAGATTTTTCAGACCGGATCGCTTTGGGAATTACTCTTGCTCTCAGATTCATAGCCGATACTTTTTTTGCGAAGAGATATGGCCATCGCGCAGTAGTACTTGAAACGGTTGCGGGCGTACCGGGAATGGTTGCCGGCATGTGGCAGCATCTTAGAAGTCTGAGAGGAATGAAGCATGACTCACGTGGTTGGATTAAGACGCTCCTTGACGAAGCCGAAAATGAACGCATGCACCTCATGATCTTCATCGAAATCGCTAAACCGAGTGCGTTTGAGCGGTATGTCATATTGCTCACGCAGGCAGTTTTTTGGAACTTTTATTTTTTGCTGTATGTGTTTTTCCCGAAAATTGCACATAGGATGGTCGGTTATTTTGAAGAGCAAGCCGTCATAAGCTACACCCAATATCTCGAAGAGATAGAGGCGGGGACGATTGAAAACGTGCAGGCTCCGTCGTTGGCTATTGATTATTACGGGTTGGGGGCTGATGCCACGTTGAAGGACGTCGTCCTTAGGGTAAGGGCCGACGAAGAGGGGCACAGAGACGAAAACCACTGCATGGCGGATCTACTAATCAAAACCGCAGGGGAGCCTCTAGGAAATCGTTTTGAGAATATCGAAGCGAAAAGAGCTACCGACGCGGGATAGACCAAGTCCCTAGTGCGCATTGTGATATTTTTGCTTACTATTTAAAATGAGGGCCTGCGTGCGGGAATAGCTCAGTTGGTAGAGCACAAGCTTCCCAAGCTTGGGGTCGCGAGTTCGATTCTCGTTTCCCGCTCCAGTCCGCTCTTATTTCGTATGACTTTTCTTAGCTCGACTATTTGTCGTTTCCGTTGCCAAGTGCTTTATTTAGCTCAAGATGCGCGGTTTTGGTGAAGGTATCTTGCATGATAAAAAGTCTCAGCTTCTCTTCACCTGCACTCTGTTTGGGTTGTAATGCGTAGCAATCTGCTTGGACCGGTGGATCGATTGTCCTCGGTACCTGCCGTAGTCGCGCGTTCCCGAAATGGGGAGCGATCCATTGATCTCTTTCGATTAGAGTCCAACCGTATTCAGTAGAATAAGGCCGACTCAAATGTCTCATGGCGGCTAACGCTTCAGAGTGGGTCGTCCAAAATGCTCGGCGAACCTGCTTTGTTTGTTGTGGAATCTCGTTTTTTTGTTGCCAGGGTTGGATCAGGTAGCCATAAATCAATCCGAGAGACGACTGGGGAAGAGGTAGATTGGACCGGTTCAGAGCTCTCTGTCCGAATTCGGTATAGCAGAGTTTGAGCTGGTGATTCAGTAGATGATTTATTTTTAGATCCAAGCGATCTCTGCAACTTGGGCCAATCCACGATATGGTACTAGCTGGATCGCCCGGATGACCCACCCCAGCGTAAAATTTAATCGCGACCTCAAGATGTAAGATTGTGGTAGGAAGTTCTATAAGGTAATCGATTTCACCGACGGTTTGCTTATTATCCCTGACAACGAGCCCGTGCTTTAAGAGTTTACAAGCGTCACTCTGCTCTAACATTGCCGTCAAGAGACTCTCGAACCGTCGACCTAATCGTTTTGGCGCCCCATACCAGGCCCATTCATTGGAAAGATTCTTGGCGATTTCCTCCACTGAACCTTTGCAAATTTTCTTCAGTGGCACACAATCGTGGTTTGTAGTAGACGACCACAAAGGATTAGCGGTCAATAGCCAGTTCAATTCCCTAGCTATTGCATCCTCATGGTTCGTCTTTGAGAACTTTGTTTGAGAAATTGCCATTAAGCTTCCAAGGAAAATCGGTGAGTAAATTTAACCGCATTGCATTGATCGGGCGGTCAGGCCATCAGCAAGTATCAGAAACAATAGCACGATTGATCGAGTATCTGAGAGACACAGACCTTGAGGTGTGGATTGAGGACCAGTTAGTTGAGTTAGGAGGGTTCTCGGAGTTTCGACACTGTGCGCTGGAGCACATCGGTCAAAACGTAGATCTTGCCGTTGTAGTGGGCGGCGACGGAAGCCTCCTCGGCGCAAGTCGGGCCTTGGCCCGGTTTGATACACCCGTTTTGGGGATTAATCGCGGATCATTGGGGTTCCTCACAGATATCCGTCCATCAGAAGCGCTGGAAAAAGTTAGACAAGCACTTCATGGAGAATTCACTGAAGAAACGCGGAGTTTAAACTTCGTAGAAGTTATTCGTGAGGACCAAGTCATCGCCTCCGCGACAGCGCTGAATGACGTTGTTTTACATAAGGCTCAAAGCGCTCGAATGCTCGGGTTTGACCTGTGCATCGATGACCAATTTGTCTACTCAAGCCGATCAGATGGTCTTATAGTATCGACTCCAACAGGTTCGACGGCCTACGCGTTATCTGCTGGCGGTCCAATTATGCATCCAAGGCTTGAGGCTTTGGTAATTGTCCCCATGTTCCCCCATACGCTCAACGCAAGACCTATTGTTGTGCCGGCAGACTGCGTCGTGTCAGTTACGGTGACTGAAAAGCATCAGGCACTGCCACAGGTAAGTTGCGATGGTCAGACACACATCTCTTTGCTGTTGAGGGATCAGATTGTTATTCGGCAGTCGGATGAAAGACTCACGTTATTGCATCCGCCGGGATATTCCTATTACGAGGTGTGCCGGTCAAAATTGCAGTGGGGTGGACGTATCGAACCTCAACAGGACAATGAATGAACTCAATCGACGATCTGGTTATCTCGCTAACACCTGAGATGGCGGACGGTTTGAAGCGAGCGATCGAGCTCGGTAAGTTTCCTGATGGTCGCATTGTGTCTGGTCACCAGAGAGAGCTAATGCTTGAGGCAACGATTATCTATGATTCACTGAAGTTACCTGAACAGGAGCGTACTGGGTTCATTCATCGAAAAAAAACAGCGTCAGGCATATTGGATTCAAGCCCTGATGTTATTCCATTTAAGGATATGAACCATGACTGATTCGCGTGCGATGAACGCCGCACCCAACACTACTAGACTCGCGGAATACGAAACGTTTCCTTATGCCGTTGAGTCGGTTGACCTCACCTTTGATTTACAACCAGCAGAGACTCACGTTAGGCAGATCTCGAAATGGAGAAAAATAATTCCGGGTGTCACATCACTGGAATTGAATGGAAAGGATTTGAAGCGGATATCCATCAAGATTGATGGTGAATTGGTGGACGAGAGTCGTCTGGTTGAGATTGACGAGAGCTTGCTGATCCGGCAAGTACCCGATGCGTTTACACTGGAAGTCGTTACACAAATCAATCCTGAGGCGAATACAGCGCTCGAGGGTCTGTATCTCTCCAATGGGATGTTTTGTACGCAATGCGAGGCTGAGGGTTTCCGGAGGATCACCTACTACCCAGATCGTCCTGACGTGATGAGTATTTTTACAACACGGATCATCGCCGGTCCTGGCTATCCAGTGCTTCTGTCGAATGGAAACTTAATCTCAAATAATCAAATGGAAAATGGACGGTGGGAAGCGGTTTGGCAGGATCCCTTTCTGAAACCATGCTACCTATTTGCGCTCGTTGGCGGGGACTTAGCAGTCGAGTGCGACAAATTTGTTACGATGTCTGGCCGAGAAATCGACCTGCGGATTTATGTTGAAAAGAGAGACTTGAACCGTGTTCGCTACGCACTTGAGAGCCTGAAGCGAGCGATGAAGTGGGATGAGAACGTTTATGGCCGTGAGTACGATCTCGATATTTTTATGATCGTTGCGGTGAGCCACTTCAACATGGGTGCAATGGAAAACAAAGGGCTCAATATTTTTAACTCGAGCTGTGTTTTGGCAAGCCCTGAAGCCGCCACAGATCAAGCCTTTCAAAGGATTGAGGCGATCGTTGCTCATGAATACTTCCATAACTGGTCAGGGAACCGTGTGACTTGCCGGGATTGGTTTCAGCTGAGTTTGAAAGAGGGTTTTACCGTCTTTCGGGACAGCGAGTTCAGTGCTGATATTAATTCACGAGCAGTTAAGCGTATCCAAGATGTTAACTTCCTCAGGGCTGCACAATTTACAGAGGATGCCGGGCCAACAGCGCATCCGGTTCAGCCTCTTGAATATCAAGAGATTTCAAACTTCTATACCTTGACTATCTACGAAAAGGGTGCGGAGGTCGTGAGGATGGTACGCACACTCCTCGGGCCCGAATTATTCAGACAAGGGAGCGACCTGTATTTTGACCGTCACGACGGTCAGGCCGTCACCATTCAGGAATTTGTGGGTGCAATGGCCGACGTATCAGGCCGGGATTTCAGTCAATTCATGCGTTGGTACGAACAACCCGGGACACCAAGGCTTCGGGTTTATATGTCTCACGACTCTGGCACGGGGACGTTGACAATTCAATTCGATCAACAGGCACCTGTCATTGCGGAAACCGATTCTCATAAACCATACCTGATCCCTATTTCGTATCAGCTGATCGATCGTGAATCGGGCCAGATATTGATTCCCGAATCTTTGTTCGAGCTATCAGAGGTGAGCACCACGGTGACGCATGAGAATGTAACGGGCGTTCCAGTCATATCTGTTCTCCGGGGGCTATCAGCGCCCGTTAAGTTGGAGATGACCCGGCCGGTCGCCGACTTGATTGCCTTGGCTAGGTTTGATGATGATGGGGTTTCTCGTTGGGACGCGATTCAAGATCTTTACATTCAGTCCATCGGGCAAATACTCAAAGATCCAACCTCACCTGTTGATCAAGACCTGATCGGTCTTGTTCGTGAACTCATTCGCGATCCTCAGACGGTGCAAGATCCCGCTTGTCTTGCTGAAATGCTCGCACTGCCTCAGGACAATATACTCTGGGATGTGTTTCAACCAGCGGACCCTCAAGCGATCCTCAGAGCAAGAAAGAATCTTCGGCAGGCCCTAGCTGACGGTGCATCGAAGTATTGGAAAATTTTGTTTGAAACGATGATTCCCGAGGGACCATACCAGCCGGAAGCATCGGCGATTGGTCGGCGGTCACTTGCGGTTACGGCGTTGACATATCTGGCGAAAATAGAGCAGGTAGATACGATCCTCGAAGACCTCTTTAACAATGCCTTGAACCTGACAGAGCGTTTTGCTGCGTACCGAATAGCGCGCAGCGACGCTACGCCCGAACTATCTGACGCACTCAGCCAAAAATTCTTGGATGGCGCCGATACCGACGAAGTGCTCGATCTATGGTTATCGACAGAGGCCACAAATGACCGCACGGCGACCGTTGGGAGGGTTAGGGAATTAACGGAACACGAAAGGTTCGCATGGACTAACCCAAACCGCGTGCGTGCAGTACTTGGTGCGTTTGCAAACCGGAATGTAAAGGCTTTTTATTCCACAGAGGGATATCGGACACTTGCTGATTCGGTTCTAAAGCTTGATGCAATGAATCCCCAAATCGCAGCTCGTTTGGTCATGCCGCTGTGTCAATGGGCCCGGTTTGAGCCGGTTTACCAGGATAAGATGAAGTCAGAGCTTCGTCGGATAATCAGTAAAAATCTATCAAAAGATCTTTTCGAAATAGTCAGTAAATCAATTGATTAATCACTAAACTTGATTTTAGATTTTAAAGAAGCACTACATGAAACCAGTTGGTTATGTGCTAGCAGTTACTTGTGTAAAACCGACGAGTTTTTGAGTCGCAGCATCTTGGTGGTTATGCATAGCCGTCAGTTCAGAGGTTCGATACACTGCGCCTCTGTCCGATTAGGGAGACGTCGTGTACTCGTTATTTAGGTCAGCGCTTTTTCGAATTAATCCAGAAGCCGCGCATGATCTCACCATAAATTCGCTTCAAGTTTTGGGTCATTGCCTGGGAGCTCTGAGGCCGATGCAAGGCCGGGCTTGTGAGGTCGCGGGATTACGTTTCGCAAACCCAATCGGGCTCGCAGCAGGTCTTGATAAAGATGCGCAGGCTGTCTCAGGATTGTCACGTCTCGGATTTGGCCATCTGGAAGTCGGAACAGTTACCCCGAGAGCACAATCTGGGAACCCAAAACCACGCGTGTTTCGTCTGGAGCAAGATACCGCGCTAATTAATCGCTTGGGGTTCAACAATGCAGGAATAGATGCACTGGTGGCTCGACTGTCAAAGCAAAACTATCAGGGCGTAATCGGTGTCAACATTGGAAAGAATAAAGAGACACCAAATGACGCAGCGTATCGAGACTATGTCACCTGTATTAAGAAGGCGGCACCTGTGGCTGACTACATCTCCGTTAATATTTCAAGCCCGAATACTCCGGGCCTACGTGACTTGGCCGGGGCCAATACAATTCTGGATGTTATTAAGCCGGTGCTCGAAGCCAGATCTGACCTAAAAAATCGAAAGGGTGAATATTTGCCCGTGTTTGTGAAATTAGCCCCTGATTTTGGGGACGCTGATTTGAAGCAAGTTCTTGAGGTCCTAAAGGAAGCGAGCATCGACGCTGTAATCCTTACGAACACTACCGTATCTCGTGACGGACTTCTCAGCCCCCATTGCGAAGAAGTGGGTGGTTTATCTGGTGCCCCATTGGCTGTGCGGGCAGAGCATTGTCTGAAAATCGCTAAGGAAACGCTTGAGGGATCATTGCCAATCATTTCTGTGGGAGGAGTGATGTCCGGTGAGGACGCAAGTCGACGGCTCGAGCTTGGAGCATCTCTGGTACAACTCTACACGGGACTTATTTACCGGGGCCCGGGCCTCGTTAAAGATGCAATTCGACAAACGCGATGTTAATTATGAACCTCAACCGCACCCCTCGTGAGGGGGTGGCGCATTTGATCTCTATGAAGCGATTTGAGGGTCACAATGAATGCCTGATACGCCGGTTAGACCATCCCAGGATGCGGCTCGACCGTCACGCCAGCCGGAGAGCCAGGCGTCGCGGCCAAGACCTGAAACAGCGGGGCACATTTCCTTTGACTTCCCCCCTATCCCAGCACGGTAGCCGCGATTATAGAAACGATCATTCAAGCTGCGTTTTATCGATTTCATCGTATGAGATCTCCTTGGAGCCGGCGTCTCCGACCGACCCCTTATCCGTGATTTCCCCGTGATTGCAAATGAACCACAACACAGAACATAGCACAGGTATTTTCGCCATAGGAACACTTCTCGCAACGGATGACCTAGTTGCTGATGAAATTGTTTCTCAGGGCCTCGAGGTAAAGGGTCGTCGGCTGGGCTGGGTTACCGCTGAGGGCACGTTAATTGACGCTTATCGGATGCTATTAACTACTCGCGTTGGTGATCGAGTGGTGTGGTTATTAGCTAGAGGAGAAGCACTTTCTGTCGACAAATTTCGTCACCTATTGCGGACAGTGGACTGGAACAACGCGCTCTATGCAGGCGGCGATGTTCGGGTGGACGTGACCGGAAAAATTGGTTGGATGAAAGATACCCGCTTCGCGGGTCAGTTGGTCATGGACGCTATTCGTGATCAAGCATCGCTGGCAAAACGCCCACGGCCGGAGTACGAGACCGATCGACCCGCAGTTCGTATCGCGGTCCGATTTGGCCGGGGTCAAGTCGATATCGGAGTCAATTTGAACCGTACGCCTCTGAATCAACGTGGCTACCGTGCCGAGGGTGGTGAGGCACCGCTCCGTGAGACTTTGGCCCAGGTGATGCTAGCCCGTTTGAAGGTCGACAAAACGGTGCCAGCAATAATAATCGACCCATGTTGTGGTTCCGGCACAATCCTTATAGAGGCCTGTATGAGGCTCCACCAAATCGCGCCGCAACGTCACCGGTCATCTGATCAACTGTCCAAGTGGACTGGGCTAGAACGGGTCTCATGGACGGCCATTATTGCCGAGGAGCGTACCAAGGAGAGACAGCACAAAACTCGTTTCGCGGGCTTTGATATTGATCCTGACGCAGTGACCAGAGCTCGTGCGAATATCGAGCGCGCTGGTCTTTCTGATCATATTTCGGTCGAGGTTGGTGAGATTAAAGATTTCTCCCCAGAGCAGATGAATATCTCTGAAACTGACCAGACTTGGATCCTGGCAAATCCTCCCTACGGAAACCGATTAGGGCGTGGTGATGATTTAGTCAATCTATATCGACTATTAGGGGACCGCTGTAAGGCATTTCGTAACGCAAGCCTTGGCATTGTTACATCGGAGCGAGAGCTGGTTCAGGCCCTCGGTTTACGCTCCAATAAAAAATGGGAAATGCAGGCAGGGGGGCTAAAATTAAATATCGCTCGTTTTGAGCTAGGATTGAAGTCTGAACAGATTAACAACCAAGATAATACGATCCCCCCTGAAGAGGTATTGCCACTATTAAATAGACTATCAAAAAATTTAAAAAATAGATCAAAACTATTGAAATATAACAATATTGATTGCTACAGAGTCTACGATTCCGAGCTCCCCGAATATAACGTTGTCATTGATCGGTTTGCAGACTACTTACATATTCAGGAATACCGGCCGCCCAAAACGGTGGACCCAAAGAGTGCTAATCACCGCCGTCAATTAATCCGTCAGTGGGTACCCAAGCATCTCGGGATACCTGTGAAACAGGCCATTTACAAAGAACGATTCCGGCAATCAGGAAAGTCTCAATATGAAAAGCGTGCAGAGCCCCTGTGTGTACATGTCCATGAGAACGGAATGCGTTTTGAAGTTAACTTAACGACCTACACCGATGTGGGATTATTCCTTGATCATCGACCGTTACGCCGTTTACTGCTCGAGTCCTGTCGTGGAAAGGTTGTTCTGAATTTGTTCTGTTACACCGGTGCCCTGAGTGTCGCCGCTGCTAAGGGTTTGGCTCGCTCGGTAACAAGTATCGATATGTCAAAAACATATCTCACATGGGCGCACCGAAATTTTGAGAACAATGACCTAAATCCGAAGCATTATCAGTTTATTCGGGCAAATATTCTGGAATGGCTGGAATCGGATTCCAGGGCCGAGTTCGATATAATATTGCTTGATCCACCGACCTTTTCGAACACTAAAAGTACGGAGCAAACGCTTGATATCCAGAGGGATCATTGTGCCTTAATAGACGCATGCGCTCGGTGGTTGGCACCCCATGGATTTATTTACTTCTCAAACAACCTTCGGGGGTTCTCGCTTAGTGATTCGGTTAAAGAGCGCTACTTGGTAGAGGATCTAACCCGCACCAGTATCGATGCTGATTTTGATCGTAAGCCCCCTCACGTGCTGTTTAAGCTCTCGCGGAAGTGATGAGGCGCACGAATGCGAAGTAACCGATCCAACACAGGGTAAGGATCAGAACCGTGGGCACAATGCCTAGCGGAAGAGTTAGGTCGGCCAGCCGCGCGCCGCCAACGTAGGTCGCAGCAGCCCCAGCGGCACTCAGCGGAATTAGCCACAGATGAGACCCCCAACACCAGCGAAGTCCGTGATGTAACGTGGTGGGAAAAATGCCCCACAACGCGACAAGCCAAAGCGGCATGAAGGTTGTTGAAAACTGGAGGACCCCCGAGGCGGTCAGCAAACCGTCCATTATGAGTCCTAACGCGGCATAGATCGGCAGATAGAACCGCTCATGACTTGAGGCAAACCTCATCAAATGAAACAAAACCCAAGCTATTGCGATAACGACATAAGTGTCACCACCTAGCACTAAGAGGAACCAAAGCGCCTGAAATACGCCTAGGTTTCGAATGGTAGGCCACATCAGGAAAGACGCAATTCTAGGACAGGTGGTTCTTGCCGCGCCTTTGGTTTCGCCAGAATTAATTGCGCGAGGCCCAGTTGTCGCTCGTGGAATCCACCCTCGCAGTAGGCCAAGTAAAACTCCCACATCCTACAAAAACGCTCGTCATAGCCGAGCTTCAGGATCCGTTGTTTCTCGTCATTGAACCGCTTCCTCCACTCTGCGAGTGTTCTCGCGTAGTGGCTTGCGAAATCCTCGAAATGAAGCAGTCGGAGGTCAGATGCGCGACCTATCGAGCGCATGATACTCC
>MDTE01168970.1_pt1 | contig 11891 bp, 11 predicted proteins | sample 811231 | NCBI WGS metagenome assembly MDTE01 (sample SAMN05326651, study PRJNA326480) | marine metagenome | isolation source: seawater | place: Indian Ocean: Red Sea | collected 2010
GTCGAGGACGAAGTCGTCGACGCGCTGAACGCAGCTGTGACTGGATCGTATGCGGATCTGTCGCATCGTTATTACGCGATGAAGGCCGCCTGGTTAGGAAAGGAGCAGCTTGATCACTGGGACCGCAACGCGCCGTTGCCGGATGCTGATAATAGCGTCATTCCCTGGGACCGGGCGACTGAAACTGTGCTGACAGCTTATCGCGATTTTTCGCCCGACCTCGCCGAAATAGGGCAAAGATTTTTCGACAACGCGTGGATCGACGCGCCGGTGAGAGAGGGCAAATCTTCCGGCGCATTCGCGCATCCAACCGTGCCGTCGGCGCATCCCTATTTGCTGCTGAATTACCAAGGCAAGATGCGTGATGTCATGACCTTGGCGCACGAACTGGGGCACGGGTGTCATCAGGTGCTGGCGGCGCCTCAGGGTAACCTGATGGCGGACACACCGCTAACCCTTGCTGAAACCGCGTCCGTTTTCGGCGAGATGCTGACTTTCCGAAAGATGCTCCGTGTCCAGGACGACCCCGCGCTGCGCAAAGTGATGCTGGCTGGCAAGGTCGAGGATATGCTGAACACGGTGGTTCGCCAGATCGCCTTCTTCAATTTCGAACTAAGGGTTCATACCGCGCGGCGCGAGAGCGAACTGACCGCTGACGATATCTGCGATATCTGGATGGAGGTGCAGACCGAAAGCCTCGGGCCGGCCGTCCGGTTCGAAGATCGCTATCGATGGTACTGGACCTACATCCCTCACTTTATCCATTCGCCGTTTTACGTCTACGCCTATGCCTTTGGCGACTGCCTAGTGAATTCCCTCTATGCGGTCTACGAACAGGCGGCGGACGGATTTGCCGAAAAGTATCTCGACATGCTGCGTGCGGGTGGATCGCTGCGTCACCGGGAACTGCTGGCACCGTTCGGTCTCGATGCCTCGGATCCCGCGTTCTGGCAGAAGGGACTTGATGTCGTTCGCGGCATGATCGACGAGCTGGATGCGATGGCGTGACGGACGCCCCCGAAAATAATTCGCTCAGTGGCCGGGCCCGGCGTTACGCCAAGGTGGGGCGTGCGGTTGGCGGTCTCGCGGCAAGGGTTGCGGGTGAGCGCTATCTCGGGCTTAGTCTCGACAAGAGCAAGCATGCGGAAGACCTGAAACAGGCGCTGGGCGGGCTGAAGGGGCCGCTCATGAAAGTCGCTCAGATCATGTCGACCGTCCCGGACATGCTGCCCGAAGAATACGTCACTGAACTTGCGGAACTGCAATCCAACGCGCCGGCTATGGGCTGGCTGTTCGTTCGCCGTCGCATGACAACAGAGCTGGGCGCCGGCTGGCAGGACAGGTTCGCCAGCTTCGAAAAGGAAGCCGCGGCGGCGGCTTCCCTGGGGCAGGTTCACCGCGCGGTTGGTCCGGACGGGCGGGCTCTTGCCTGCAAGCTGCAGTACCCCGATATGCGGTCCGCGGTGGAAGCCGACCTGAAACAGCTCAAGATCGTATTCTCTATCTACAGCCGCTATGACAAGGCCGTCGATTTCAGCCATATCCACCAGGAAGTTTCGGACCGCCTGCGCGAAGAACTGGATTACGAGCTGGAACGCAGACACATCGATCTCTACCGGTTGATGCTGCAAGACGAAACCGGTGTGCAAGTGCCTGATCCCTTACCGGGTCTGTCGACCGAGCGCCTTCTGACGATGTCTTGGCTAGATGGTAAAAGTCTGCTCGACTGGGTTGATACTGACCTGAAAACCCGCAACCTTGTGGCGGAGAACATGTTCCGGGCATGGTACGTGCCGTTCTATTACTACGGTACGATCCATGGCGATCCGCACCTAGGGAATTATTCGGTGCGCGATGACGGGTCGATTAATCTGATGGATTTCGGCTGTATCCGGATTTTCCATCCCCGATTCGTGAGAGGTGTGATCGATCTCTACCGGTCGCTGGAGACTGGTGATCGCGATCTCGCCGTACATGCTTACGAGACTTGGGGGTTCGCCGATCTGTCGAACGAGGTTCTCGATACGCTGAATATTTGGGCCGAGTTCGTTTACGGCCCGCTACTCGAAGACCGGCGCCGGAAAATTCAGGAAACTGACGGCACCATGTACGGCGCCAAGGTCGCCAACAAGGTCCACGCTGAGCTGCGCCGCCTCGGCGGCGTAACTCCACCGCGCGAATTCGTCCTAATGGACCGTGCGGCGATCGGCCTTGGCTCCGTGTTTCTGCATCTGAAGGCAGAAATAAACTGGCACCGCCTGTTCCAAGACCTGATCGGCGATTTCGATGTGGACAAACTGGAGAAACGCCAGTCCGCAGCACTAAAAAAAACTGGTATTGTAAGGCCGGACTAATTCAGCGACCCGATTCCCATAAATTTCAGCCTTGCTATTCAGGGAGTATCGAATGGACGTTAGACGGGTTGTCACCGGACACGACGAGAACGGCAAATCCTGCGTATTTATTGACGATGTGGCCTCCAACGCGACGTCCCGGCGCCCTGGGCATGATTCTCGGCTGATCTGGGTGACAGATGCTGTGCCCGCATCCTACGACGGCAAGGAGGATGCAGGAGCGCGCGCGATCGGCCGCCCGCCGCCGGACAACGGCACGCTGATCCGCATCCTCGAAATTCAGCCCGGCGTTACTGCGGAACCGCATTTCACCGAAACCATCGATTACGTTATCGTCATGTCCGGAGAGATGGACATGGTGCTCGATACCGAAACGGTGAAGCTGAGTACCGGCGATGTGCTGGTGCAGCGCGGGACCACGCATAACTGGGTCAATCATGGCCCGAAACCGTGCCGGTTTGCCGCAATTCTAATCGATGCCAAGGGTACGGGTCGGGCCGTCAGTGACTAATTGACAAAGACCTTCTATTGACAAGACCTGTATCGGGAGAACCCGGGCGGCGGATGCTGTTACCTTAAGGGGGGTTTCGTTTTTCATGGCATGTACTAGAAAGAATTACAGATTGTTTTCCCAGATTATCCGAAATCACGATTAGCATGACGAACCAGACGCAACCCCTCGAAGAACCTGCAATGATCGTTCAGCCTGACGTGGATGCAGTCGTGGTGGGTGCCGGTTTTACCGGGCTCTACATGATGCACCGGCTGCGGCAGGAAGGAATCACCGCGCGCGGTTTCGATGCCGCACCGGATGTGGGTGGGACATGGTATTGGAACCGATATCCCGGCGCGCGCTGCGACATCGAGAGCATGCAGTATTCGTTTCAGTTTGACGAAGACCTGCAGCAGGAATGGCGCTGGACCGAACGCTACGCGTCGCAACCGGAAATTTTGGCCTATATCGGACATGTTGCCGACCGCTTCGATCTGCGACGCGATTTCACTTTCGACACCCGGGTCGAGGCGGCGACCTTCGACAAGGCGAGCCATACTTGGATGGTAGAAACCGGTGGTGGCGAAAAAATACGCACGCGTTATTTCATTATGGGCGTCGGCTGCCTGTCGGCACCGCTCCGCCCGACCTTTAAGGGCGAGGTCAATTACAAAGGCGAGGTCTACCAGACCAGCCTCTGGCCCAAAGACCCGGTCGATTTCACCGGCAAGCGCGTGGGTATTATCGGAACAGGCTCGTCCGCCATTCAGTCATTGCCATTGATCGCCAAAGAAGCGGAACATGTTTATCTGTACCAGCGGACGCCCAATTTCGTCGTCCCCGCACAGAACCGGTCGCTGAGCGACGAGGAAGTTGCGTTGATCAAGTCCGACTACAAGGGATTTCGGGCCAAGGCCTATGCCGGACTGACCGCGTTCCTGTTTCCGCGTCATGATCAGTCCTATTTTGATTTATCGCCCGAAGAACGGCGCATCCGGCTGGACGAACAATGGGAAATCGGCGGCCTGCCGTTTCTGGGCGCCTTCAATGACATCCTTTTCGATGAGGAGGTGAACGCCGAGGTCGCGAAATACTGGCGCCGCCGGATCGACGAGATTGTCGAAGATCCGAAAATTGCCGACTTGCTGACACCGGACGAATTTTTCGGCTGCAAGCGTTTGTGCGCCGGTACCGACTATTACGAAACCTTCAACCGTGCCAATGTCAGCCTGATCGACGTCAGCAACTTCGGTATCGAACGCCTAACCGAGACCGGTCTGCGCGCCGAAGGTGTCGACTATGATCTCGACGCGATCGTCTATGCCACCGGTTTCGATGCCATGACCGGAAGTGTGACGCGGATAAAGATCACAGGTGCGAACGGTCAGACCATCCAGGAAAAATGGGCAGACGGACCCGCTACCTATATCGGACTTACGATTTCGGGGTTTCCCAACATGTTCAATATGGTCAGTGCCGGGAGCCCATCGGTCCTGGCAACTATGGTGACTTGTGCCGAACAGCACGGTGACTGGGTGGCGGACTGTCTGGTACACATGCGCGACAACGGCCTGACCCTTATTGATGCCACGCCCGAAGCCGAGCAGAGCTGGGTCGATGAAGTGAACCGCGCGTCCCAACTTTCGTTGCGGACGCGATGTGACTCCTGGTATGTCGGATCGAACGTCGTTGGCAAGGCGCGCGTGTTTGCGCCCTATATCGGCGGTTGGCCGCCTTATGTGCAGAAATGCAACGACGTGGTCGCGAACGGTTATGAGGGGTTTACCCTGGAGAGCCTGTGACCAGCCGCGAGGATATTGCCCTACGCGTCGCGGATCAGGCGGCCGATTGCGGGGTCGAGCTGGTCGCCAGCCTGCCGGATAACTGGATGGCGGAAATCATCCGCACCTTCGATCGTGATGATCGATTTCGCCACGTCCCAGTCAATCGCGAGGAATCGGCTGTCGGGCTATGCTCGGGTGCGTTTCTATCGGGCACGGGTTCGTTAGCGGTTATGGGCGCATCCGGATTGATGACGCTCATCTATGCCATTACCAAGATCAACTATACCTATGAAATCCCAATGACGATCTTGGCGACGCTGCGCGGCGCGCCGGGGGACACGGCGAAGTTTCACGTCTCCAACGGGCTGTATTTCCTGCCGTCTCTGGACGCGATCAGCCTGACCTACAAGGTGATCGACAGCGCCGATAAAATTCCGGAGATCGGCCGCCTCTACGACCACGCGCGTACCGTCAGCCGGCCGACCGTGGCCATTCTGACGCGCGACGTGTTGCGCGGCGAGGCCTGAGCCATGGCAATACCCTATCGCGCCGCTTTTCAGTTCCTCGCCAACCAATGGGCCGACGAGCTGGTCGTGACGTCAGCCGGTAATTCCTCGCAGATGTGGTGGGACGTCACCCGCGATGCCGACCGGGTGTTCTATCTCGATGCCTCGATGAGCCTGTCGACACTGCTGGCCTCCGGCGTTGCCTACGGAGTGCCGCAGGCAAAGGTGTGGGCTTTCATGGGCGACGGCGCCTTTGCAATGAACCCCGGCATGCTGATGGTCGAACGTGATCTCAATCTGCCGAATTTTACCCATGTTCTGCTGTCGAACCGGGTTTATGGTGGAACGTCTGACCTCGACCTACCGAACAAGCCAATCAACGACTATGTCGGTATGGCGAAATCCATGGGACTGGAGCGTATCTGGTCTTTTGAGACGCTATCCCAGCTGGAAGGCGATTTTGACGCCGCGTTTCGTGGTAACGCCGAAGGTCACCGCTTCGTGGTGCTGGAACTCGACCCGTTCACGCCCGATGATCACGCCATCGAGGAACCGCCGATGGACGGTCCGGAAATCAAATTCCGGTTTGGCCGCTACATTGAGAAAGCGTACGGCGCGAGGGTGTTTACCGGACAGTTCTAAGCGTATAAATCTCCAGCTTGAGAAAATCTGGACAGGAGTTAAGCCCAAGGGCAGTGAGCCGTTGAGGCGGGTTGGCACTGGGTGGAAACGTTGCTTCTGTTGTTTTATGCGGCGCAAGTTTATGCCATTCCATAGTTTTGCGCCGTCGCGCTGGGCGTTGCGATGTTGTTTTCGCCGAACGTGAGCGGGACGCAAGCGGCAGTAATGGCGCGGACGATCAACGTCGACTTTTCAGGGTTTCTCGATGTCAACTCAGTGCCGCCGCCATATGATCCCGGCACCGGCCAAGTCGTCCCTACATACGACGATGCCCCGCCTGTCAGTATCATGGGCCAGGCAGTAGACAGCACTTTTTTCTGGGTACTCATGGGCGTGATCGATACCGGTGACGTCTTCTTCGACCTTCAGATTGGTGTCAACGTAACCCTGGGAGACGAGTGGAATCCGGGTGGGATTACGTCAGCCAGCGGCCAGTTCATCTACGTTGATGGCGTCGGCATCGGGCCTTTTCCCGCCGGCAAAAACGCCTCCAGCGGTGGTATGACAAGAACGACGCAATCGGCACCGAAAACCATCTCACCGCTGGCATCGCTGGTGCTTTTTCGACTTTGGAATATAGGCTATCGGCCTGAAGCGCCGCCGAGTATGAAATTAAAGAAGCGTATCTAACAGATCGAACGACCGAGCGTGCGCCTGCTCCGTCGGTCCAGCTGAAAACAATTCCTGTCGATGCGTGTTGGCAAAGGCGTGATCGGCGTCGTAAACGTGGAATGTGATGCCCGGCAGACCCTCCAGCGCATCGCGGATAGTATTGAGCAGCTCCAGCGGTACGTGATGGTCGTGATCGCCCGCGTGGAAGATCGTCGGACAAGAAATATTCGGTCCTTCGTCCAGGAAATTGTGTACCTCGGTGCCGTAATAGACCACCGCCGCATCGGGATTTAGGCGCGCCGCCGAGAGATAAGTCAGTGTGCCGCCCATGCAATAGCCGACGACCGCGATCTTGCCATTGCATTCGGGCCGGGCCTTCAAATTGTCGATCGCTGCCGAGATGTCCTCCACAGCCTTATCGTGCTTAATCTCGCCGCGAAAGCGCAGGCCTTTTTCGCGCTCTTCCGGAATCCGGTAATCCGCAACAAATCCAGGTTCCATCCGCCAGAACACGTCGGGTGAGACTACGCAGTATCCACGCGAGGCAAACTGGTCGGCGACCTCTTCGATCCAGGGCGTGATGCCGAGAATCTCGTGCAGCATGACGATGCCGGGCCCAGGTTGCGGGGGCAGGGGAGACAGATACGCGCCGAACGCCCCACTGCCGTCTGCCGCGTCGATATCTATCCGTTGTCCCATTACGTACCGCTGTTTTCGCCGGCGCGCGCGGCCCATCGCGGGATTATTTCCGCCATCGCGCCGGTAATATTCGACAGCTCCGCTGCCGTTACCGAAAAGGGTGGCATGGTGTAGATCACGTTGCCGAACGGGCGCAACCAGATGCCCGCATCGACGAACTGCCCTTTCAGCCAGTCGAGATCATGAAGGTTTTCCACTTCGACCGCACCGATGGCGCCTTTGACTCGGACGTCGGCGATGCCCGGCAGATCCGTCAGTGGTGCCAGTTCCCGTTTCAGCTGTGCCTCGATTGCGGCGACCTGTTGCAGCCGGGGTTCGGTCTCGAACAGGTCGAGCGAGGCATTGGCGGCGGCACAGGCCAGCGGGGTTGCCATATAGGTGGGACCGTGCATCAGGGCGGCGTCGGCATCGTCCGACAGAAATGCCTCGAATATATCCGTCGTAGCCACAGTGGCGGCGAGATTGATCGCGCCGCCGGTCAGCGCTTTGCCGAGGCAGATGATATCCGGCGCGATGTTGGCTTGGGTGTGGGCGAACAGCGAGCCCGCGCGCCCGAAATTGACGGCGATTTCGTCGCAGATTAGTGCTGCGCCGGCGTCGTGGGCTGCCTCGGCAATGACTTTCAGCGTCTCCGGGCCGTGCATCTTCATGCCACCTGCGCATTGGACAAGCGGTTCGACGATGACGCCCGCGATTTCGTGCCTGTGGATTTCCAACAGGTGGTGGAACTCAGTGGTGCTTGCCTTGTCGCGCGGGATCGGCGCGATCACTTGTTCCGGCAGATACCCCTTGAACAACGCATGCATCCCTTCATCCGGGTCCGTGACCGACATGGCGGCCAGCGTATCACCGTGATAGCCGTCGCGGAAACTGAGGAACCGAGTGCGGCCGCTATCGCCTCGGTTCAGCCGGTACTGCACAGCCATTTTCATGGCGACCTCGACCGCCACCGAACCGGAGTCGGCGAAAAACACTCGGTTCAGCGGCCTCGGCAGGATCGTCGCCAACCGCGCCGCCAACCGTTCCGCCGGTTCGTGAACCAGACCGCCGAACATGACATGCGGCATGTTGTGCAGCTGCTTTTCCATCGCCATTACGATGTGCGGATGGTTATAGCCGTGGCATGCAGTCCACCACGACGATACCGCGTCGATTAGATCCCGCCCGTCATCCAGGATGATCCGCGTGCCTGCCGTCCGTACCGCTCGCAAGGGGGGCGTCATCGTCTGCATCTGCGTATAGGGCAGCCACAGATGTGGAATGGGGGTGCTCATCGGTGCCGGCTCACGCGCGGACGCTACTCCGCCGCACGGGTTTTCGACGGCATGGGCCGCACGCCGAGCTTGTCGAACAGAGCCCGGTCGGTGTGCTGTGCCGGATTACCGGTGGTCAGCAGTGTATCGCCGTAGAAAATCGAGTTGGCGCCGGCCAGGAAACACAGCGCTTGGGTAGAGGCATCCATTTCCAGCCGGCCGGCGGACAGCCGCACCATTGATTTTGGCATCATGATTCGGGCCGCTGCGATGGCGCGTATCAGTTCCAGCGGATCGAGCGGCTCGGTATTGGCGAGGGGTGTACCGGGCACTGCGACCAGCATATTCAAAGGCACGCTTTCCGGGTGCTCGGGCAGACAGGCCAGTGCCTGCAGCATATCCGCGCGGTCGTCGCGGGTCTCACCCATGCCCACTATTCCACCGCAGCAAACGTTTATGCCCGCGCCGCGGACCCGGGCTAGCGTCTCCAACCGGTCGTCGAATGTCCGAGTCGAGATGATCTCGTCGTAAAACGCTTCCGACGTATCGATATTGTGATTGTAATAATCGAGGCCGGCCTCTTTCAGGCGCTCGGCCTGGCCATCTTCCAGCATGCCCAGCGTCACACAGCTTTCCAGACCAAGCGATTTCACCTCCGCGATCATGCCGCAAATGGCGTCGAGGTCGCGGTCCTTCGGCCCCCGCCAGGCGGCGCCCATGCAGAACCGGGTTGCGCCGGAATCCTTCGCCCGTAGGGCGGCGGCGCGGACGGCGTCCAGCGACATGAGCTTGTCGGCGCCGACATCGGCTTCGTTGTGGGCGCTTTGCGAACAATAAGAGCAGTCCTCCGGGCACCCGCCGGTCTTGATGCTCAACAAAGTCGAGACCTGTACTTCGTTGGCATCGAAGTAGTTGCGATGGAAGGTTTGCGCGGCGTGCACCAGGTCGTTAAGCGGCGCGGCAATAATCTCCCGCGCCTCTGCGGTGGTCCAGTCGTGGCGAATTTTGTCGGGATTATCCGGTGGAATCGATAGAATCGTCATGTCCGCTATACTAAGCGCGGCAAAGGACACGACAAGCAGGATTCCGCATGTCAAACGAATCGCTGGACCGTTTCGCCAAATCGAAACTGGACCGTTTGACGGCACATGGGTTGCGCCGGTCGGTGGTCGATACGCTGCGCACCGATGCCGTAAATATCCGACGCGGGAGCCGCGATCTGGTGTCGTTCTGCTGTAACGACTATCTGGGCCTGACGCACCATCCCGCCGTCAAGGCGGCTGCCGCCGGAGCCGTCGCCGAGCATGGCGCCGGTGCCGGGGCATCGCGCCTGATCACCGGCAACCACCCGCTCTACGCCGTTCTGGAACAGAAGCTCGCGGCTTTGAAGGGCACGGAAGCTGCCTGCGTGTTCGGAAGCGGCTATATGGCGAATGCCGGTATCCTGCCGGTGCTGGCGGGCTCAGATGACCTGATAGTGATCGACGAGCTGGGGCATGCTTCCATGCACATGGGCGCCCGGGCCGCGCGATCCAGAACTCTGACGTTTCGGCACAATGATGCCCGCGATCTCTCGGATATCCTCGCACGCGAAAGAACATCTGCTGGTACTTGCCTCGTCATCACTGAAGGCGTGTTCAGCATGGATGGGGACCGCGCTCCACTCGACGACCTGGCGGCGGTGTGTGCTTGTAATGATGCGTGGCTGATGGTCGACGACGCGCATGGGTTCGGCGTCTTGGGAGGTGGCCGCGGCAGCGCCTTCGAATTCGACCCTGCGCCTGATATTCCTCTGCAGATGGGCACCCTCTCGAAGGCCGCAGGCGTCTATGGCGCATTTCTGTGTGCCAGCGCGCCCGTGATCGAGTTGATGAAAAACCGGGCCCGCAGCCTGGTCTATACCACCGGCCTCCCACCCTCCGTGGTCGCTGCAGCCATTGCCGCCGTCGACATCATCTCCGCAGACACCAAACGGGTGGCGCGGCCGATCGCACTGGCAAAAATGTTCTGCAAGGTCGTGGGTCTCGACACACCGAAAAGCCCGATCGTGCCGATGATCGTCGGTGCCGAGGTAGCTGCTCTCGGTGCGTCTGCGGCGCTGGAAGACGCTGGCTTTTTGGTTGCTCCGATCCGTCCGCCTACTGTGCCTGCCGGTACCTCGCGGTTGCGGTTTACTTTCACGGCCGAACACACCCCGGCGCAGGTGGCGGCCCTGGCCGCCGCAGTCAACGGGCTTGACCTGGGGCGCGGTTCGGTGCTGCAGATTGCGGACGGCTGAAATGGCCGCGTTGTTCGTGACTTCATGCGGCACCGGCCGCGGCAAAACATACGTTTCCGAAAACATGATCCGCGGCTGGCTGGCGGCCGGTGAAGACGTCCGGGTGCTGAAACCAGTGATCAGCGGTTTCGATCCGGCTGCCGCCGAAGACACTGATACCGGATTGCTGCTGGCCGCTGCCGGACAGGATTTAACACCGAGTGCCATCGACCGCGTTTCCCCCTGGCGCTACGCCGCGCCGCTTTCGCCCGATATGGCTGCCGCTCTCGAAGATCGGGCGGTCCCGTTGGACGAGATAGTCGATTACTGCCGGTCAGCGATAAGCGACGCGGAAATCGGAGGTGCGCATCTGCTGATCGAGGGGGCGGGCGGCGTGATGGTGCCACTCGATGAAACCTGCACGATGCGGGACCTGATTGCAGCGCTCGACATCCCGGTTGTCCTTGTGGTCGGCAGCTATCTAGGCAGCCTGAGCCATGCACTGACAGCTCTGGAAGCACTACGTGCACGGGATGTCGCGATCGACCGGATCGTCGTGAACGAGACCGAAGACAGCAACATTCCGCTTGCCGAGACGCGAGATACCCTGGCCCGGTTCGTTGGTGAGGTGGTGTTGGAAACGCTGGGTTTCAGCCCGCCTGCGCCGTAACGATCCAGCAGGCGCCGGCCAGGCGGACGATGCCATCGTCGCAGGTATTGTCTTCTAGTACCCGGTTAATGGCGTCGATAGCTCTGGTTCGGTTTTCGCCCGTCACCTCGCCTAGCGGCGCCGACAGTGGGCCCATCTCCAAGACGAATGCCAACGCGTCTTCCATAGTGCGGCCCAGCGGTATCTGAAAATCGAGCGGCGTCAGCTCGATGCCTTGCCAGCCGGACCCGACGAGCACGCGGCGCACTCGGTCAGGGTCGGCGAAGGAAAACGGTCCCGGGTCTTCGGGCCCGGGCCGCGGCGGCATCTCTAGGAAGGGCTTCGCCGCGGCGACCGGTTCCATCGCCCACAGGTTCTCGCGCGGTCCCCGCCACACGCCGAGTGCCACGCGGCCGCCTGGCGCCAGGGCCGGACCCAGCCGTGCGAAAACCGCTGCGGGATTATCGAAGAACATCGCGCCCAGTCGGGAAATCAGTTTGTCGAACGATTGCTCCGCGAAGGGATAGACAGCCGCATCATTAAGCAAAAAGGTAACGTTGACCAGATTGGCCGCGTCGGCGCGGTCATTCGCCCGGTCGATCA
>MDTE01088878.1_pt1 | contig 11888 bp, 9 predicted proteins | sample 811231 | NCBI WGS metagenome assembly MDTE01 (sample SAMN05326651, study PRJNA326480) | marine metagenome | isolation source: seawater | place: Indian Ocean: Red Sea | collected 2010
AACTCCTCGTCCCGAAACGATTGGACACCGAGACTCAGCCGATTGACCCCCGCCTGGCGATAGCCACCCAACCGCTCGGGCGACGCGCCTTCCGGATTCATTTCGAGCGTGATCTCGGCCGCCGGGTCCAGCTCGAACGCGTTCCGGCAGCACGCCAGGAGGGTCGCGACCTCCTCGGGCGTCATCACCGAAGGCGTACCACCACCGAAGAAGATGGTGTCGACCGACACCGGCTCGGACGCGCCGGCGATCTCCCGCCCGAGCGCCTCGAGATACCGCGCCTTCAGGTCCGTCTCGAGGAGCCCGCGGTTGAAATTGCAGTAGTTACAGATGGCGTCGCAAAACGGAACGTGCAGATACAGCCCGATCGACGTCTCAGCCACCGGCCCGACCACCGGACCACCCGAGATCCCGACCGCCGGGACGCAGCTGCGCCCGCGCTCGTACGGTGGCCCGCGACGGCAGCGTGCGCCGCGGCTGGCTCTTCCATCGACGCTCCAGCTCTTTCCCGCTCGGAGCTCCGTCCTGGAAGTCACGAAAATCAGGGCTGCTGTACTGCAGGAACTCACACATCTCCCGCAAGCGCGAATGCATCCGGAAGCCCACGCGGACCAGAAGCGAGTCGAGCGCGTCGGGGTCGCTGGCGTCTTCGTAGTTCGAGGTGAAGATCGTCGGCCGCCGATCGTTGTATCGCGTGTTGACCACCAGGTTCATCGTCTCTTCGACCCAGTCGGTCGGCCGCTCGGCGCCCAGATCGTCGAGCACCAGCAGCTCGGCCTCCATCACCGGCCGCAGGACGTCGACCTCAGAGGTGCGGGTCACCGGATTGTAGGTGGCGCGGATCGTGCTCAGCAGGTCACGCGTGTCGTAGTAGAGCCCACGCACACCTTTCTCGAGCACGACCTGCCGAAGCACCGCGACCGCGATGTGGGTCTTGCCGATCCCGGGAGGCCCGATCAGCAGCAGCCCCTTGTCGACCACCGGGAAGGCCTGCGCGAATCGCATCGCCCGGTCGAGGGCGTTCAGCAGCGCCTCGTTCGGGTAGGTGACGAACGACTCGAGATCGCAGTCCCGGTAGCGCGAGGGAATCCGCGCGGCGGTCAGCTGGGTCGTCGCCACCCCTTGCCGCCAGCACTCACACCGCTCCACGCGCCCGGCGTCGTCGCCCGTGACGGCGCGCCAGCCGGTGTCGTGACAGTGTGGGCAGGCCATGTGGCGAGTGGTGGGGAATCAGCTCAGGGTGACGACTCGTCGTCCGGTTCGGCCGTGACGTCGGTAACGACCGGCACCGTCGGTTCGGCACGGACCAGATCGGTTGGCGACGATCTTACCAGGGAGGTGCCCAGTCTCTGCTCCCAATCGCCAAGACCGCGAGCGAGCTCCTGTTTCACGTACGCCATGAACTCGTTCACCTCGTCCTGCATCCGATCCATCTTGGCCCGCATGTTGAGAATGATCTCCACGCCAGCCAGATTCACCCCGAGGTCTCGCGTCAGCGCCAGGATCGTCTCGAGCTGCTCGAGATCGGCGTCCGAGTAGAGTCGGGTGTTGCCCTCGGTCCGCGACGGCTTGAGCAAGCCTTCCCGCTCGTAGAGACGGAGCGTCTGCGGATGAATGTTGTAGCGACGGGCGACCGCGCTGATCATGAAGTAACCCTCGCCGTCGCCCTTCGTCGTCTGTGCACGTTTCCTGGGGCTCACGTCGTCACCTCTGACCAGAGCCTGGCTCGAACGTCTTCCCCCGAGGTCTCCGCCAGCTCGCGCAGCAGCTGCTTGGCATGTTCGTCGAGCACCTCGGGCAGCACGATCCGCACCTCGATGATGAGGTCGCCGGATTCCCCGGTGCGAGGTGACGGCACCCCGCGCCCCCGCAGACGTAACCGTTGCCCCGCCTGGGTGCCGGGCGGAATCCGCATCCGCGCGCGGCCATCGATGGTCGGCACCTCGATGCGGGCCCCGAGCGCCGCCTCGTGGATGGCGACCGGCACCACGAGGTGGAGGTCGTCACCGTCGCGGGTAAAGAGGGGATGTGACTGGACGACCACGGTGACGTAGAGGTCGCCCACCGCGCCACCCCGCCGGCCGGCGCTCCCCTTGCCCGCCAGCCTGACCTTCGTGCCATCGGCGACGCCGGGCGGCAGCGGCACCGCGACCGCCTCGGTCCGCGAGACGATCCCTTCGGCCCGGCACACGCCACACGGCCGCTGACGTCTGAGCCCGGTGCCACCGCACTGCCCGCACTGGCGAGAGAACACCATGTGCCCCCGGCTCCACCGCGACTGCCCGGTGCCGGCACACGACCCACACCGACTCTCGGCCACACGACGCGCCCCGGTCCCGCGGCAGGCGTCACACGGCGCGATCCGTGAGACGGTGACCCCGAAGGTCCCTCCCCGGACGGCCTCATCGAAGCCGAGACCGAGCGTCGCCTGCAGATCGACGCCACCCGGCGACCCGACCCGCTCGCCGCCCCCCTGCGTCCCCGACAGCACATCGGCGAACAGGTCACCGAAGGTCGACGCCGCATCACCGGTGGCCGAGATCGAGAAGTCGAACCCTTCGAACTCGACCCCCGGCCCGGCGCCGGACTCCCGGAGCCGACCACGCGAGTCGTAGTCCTGACGACGATCCGGATCGATGAGCGTTTCGTAGGCTTCGCTCACCCGCCGGAAGAACGCCTCGGCCTCGTGGTCGCCCGGGTTGATGTCGGGGTGGTACTTCCGGGCCAGCCGACGGTAGGCGCGTTTCACGTCTGCCGTCGACGCTGTCCGATCCACCCCGAGGATGACGTAGAGATCCATGAATCTGTCAGGAGACAGGAGATTACTTGTTCTCCTCGACGACCTCGGCGTCGATGACGTCGCCGTCGTCGCTGCCACTCGGCTCCGCTCCGCCGGCGGCTCCCGGCCCACCCGGGGCGCCTCCACCGTCGGCGGGCGGGGTGTCCGCCTGCTTGTACATCGACTCGGCGGCCTTGTGCTGCGCCGCGGTCAAACGCTCCATCGCCCCGGCGAGGGCGGCGGTGTCCTCGGACTCGAGGGCCTTCTTCACGTCGGCGATCGCCGCCTCGATGGCCTCCTTGTCCGACGCGGCCACCTTGTCCTCGGCATCCTTCAGCATCCGCTCGGCGGCATAGACCGCCTGGTCGGCCTGATTCCGGGTCTCGATGGCCTCCTTGCGCTCCTTGTCCTCATCAGCGTGCGCCTCGGCCTCCTTCATCATCTGCTCCACTTCGTCCTTGGAGAGACCGCTCGAAGCCGTGATGACGATCTTTTGTTCCTTGCCGGTGCCCTGATCCTTGGCCGACACGTTCACGATGCCGTTGGCGTCGATGTCGAACGTCACCTCGATTTGCGGCATGCCTCGAGGTGCCGGCGGAATCCCATCCAGCTTGAACTTGCCGAGGGTGCGGTTGTCGCGGGCCATCGGTCGCTCACCCTGGAGGACGTGCACCTCGACGCTGGTCTGGCTGTCGGCCGCGGTCGAGAAGGTCTCGGCCTTCTTGGCCGGAATGGTCGTGTTGCGCTCGATGAGCGAGGTCATCACCCCGCCCAGGGTCTCGATCCCGAGCGAGAGCGGGGTCACGTCGAGCAGCAGCAGGTCCTTGACCTCGCCAGCCAGCACACCCGCCTGCAGCGCCGCCCCCACCGCGACGACCTCGTCCGGATTCACGCCTTTGTGCGGATCCTTGCCGAACAGATCCTTGACGATGGCCTGCACTCGGGGCACCCGCGTCGACCCGCCCACCATGACGACCTCGTCGATCTGCGAGGCATCGAGCCCGGCGTCGGACAGCGCCCGCTTGACCGGTTCGACGGTCTTCTGCAGCAGTTCCTCGACGAGCTGCTCGAACTTCGACCGGGTCAGCGTCATCGCCAGATGCTTCGGGCCGGACTGGTCCGCGGTGACGAACGGCAGATTGATCTCGGTCTCGACCACCGTCGAGAGCTCCATCTTGGCCTTCTCAGCCGCTTCCTTGAGCCGCTGCAGCGCCATCCGGTCCTTGCGCAGGTCGATCCCGTCGCTCTTGAGGAACTCCTCGCCGATCCACTCGATGATCCGCTGGTCGAGGTTGTCGCCGCCAAGATGAGTATCGCCATTGGTCGACTTCACCTCGACGACGCCCTCACCCACCTCGAGGATGGAGATGTCGAACGTGCCGCCGCCAAAGTCGTAGACCGCAATGGTCTCGTCCTGTTTCTTGTCGAGCCCGTAGGCCAGCGCCGCCGCCGTCGGCTCGTTGACGATACGCAGCACTTCCAGCCCGGCGATCTGACCGGCGTCCTTGGTGGCCTGACGCTGCGCGTCGTTGAAGTAGGCCGGGACGGTGATCACGGCCTGGCCGACCGACTGGCCCAGATACTCCTCGGCAGCTTCCTTGAGCTTTTGCAGGATCATCGCGGAGATCTCCGGAGGCGACGATTCCTTGCCACCCGCGTTGACCCGCGCATCCCCGTTCGAGGCCTTCACCACCTCGTAGGGAACCATCTTCATTTCTTCATTGACCTCGTCGTACTTCCGGCCCATGAAGCGCTTGATCGAGAAGACGGTATTCTCGGGATTCGTCACCGCCTGCCGCTTGGCGACCTGTCCCACGAGCCGTTCGCCCGACTTGGCGAACGCGACGATGGAGGGCGTCAACCGGTTGCCCTCGGGGTTGGTGACGACGACCGGCTCACCGCCTTCCATCACCGCCACCACGGAGTTGGTCGTGCCCAGATCGATTCCGATTACCTTGCCCATAACACCATGTCCTGTAAATAAGTTGCCGTCCATCACCCGGTGGGTGAGAGCTCAATCATCTAACACGTTTCGGATTATATAATATGAGTATGATATTGTAAAGATACTGCCATCCCTTGACACGTCCACCAGCGTGATCCCGGCCAGATTCTGACCGCGACCAACTCCCCGGGAACTGGTAAAATAGAGGACGGAAGGAGCCCAGTGGCGCAATCCACCAATCGGTTCGTCAAGCAGGCCCGACTCGTCTTCTTGCTGGTCGTGGCCGCACTGGCTGGCGGGGTCAGCGGCGTCATCTTCGCCTACGCCCCGGACCTGCCCGCAGTCTCGACTCTCGACGACTACGCCCCGTCGACCATCACCCGCGTCTACGCCGCGGGGGGCGAGGAGATCGGGCAGTTCGCCACCGAGCGCCGGGTGATCATCGGCTACGATGAAATCCCCGAGGTGCTCCGACAGGCGCTCATCTCGTCCGAGGACGCCAACTTCTTCAACCATTTCGGGTTCGACATGCGGCGGCTGGGCATCACCGCCGTCCAGAACGTCCTGAAGTGGCGCCGGCGCGGGGCAAGTACCCTGACGATGCAGCTGGCGCGTCACGTCTCGCTCGATGGCGCCGACCCGCTGGGCATCGAGAAGTTCTGGAGCCGGAAGATCAACGAGGCGATCCTCACGATCCAGATCGAGAAGCGCTACACGAAGCGGGAGATCCTGACGCTCTACTGCAACCAGATGTATCTGGGCAGCGGCGCGCACGGCGTCGAAGCCGCCGCACGCCTCTACTTCGGCAAGTCGGCCATCGACCTGTCACTGCCGGAAGCGGCGCTCATCGCCGGCATCTTCCAGACCCCGTCCCGGCAGAGCCCGCTCGTGAATCCGGACCTCGCCGTGGAACGGCGCAACTACGTGCTGTCGCAGATGGCCGAGAACGGCTACATCTCGGCCGAGGATGCCCAGACCGCCATCGCCAGCGAGCTCGTGCTGGCCGAGCGGACGCCAGGCCGCCAGCAGGTCGCCCCCTACTTCGTGGAAGAGGTCCGACAGCACCTCGAGGCGGAGTATGGCGCACGGTCGCTCTATGAAGACGGCCTGGAGGTCCACACCACCCTGGACGCCACCATGCAGGCGGCGGCGAACGTGGCGGTCGAGCGCCAGCTCCGGATCCTCGACAAACGTCATGGGTACCGGGCGCCGAGTGAGAACGTGCTCGAAGGCGACGAAGACGAGACCCTGGAGGAATATCGACACTCGCGCTGGCGCTACGCCATGGCGGTGGAGGACATCGTGCCGGCCCTGGTGACGGGCACCGAGAACGGCGCGATCCAGGCGCGGGTGGGCGAGTACACGACCAGCATCGACCGGGCCGGCTTCGGCTGGACGCGACGACGTACCGCCGATGAACTGGTGAAACCCGGGGACCTCATCGAGGTGAAGATCACGGCGCTCGACGAGGCGACCAGGACACTCTCCGCCGAGCTCGACCAGGAACCGGCGGTCGAGGCGGCCCTGATCGCCATCGACAACCGCACCGGTCGCACCCTGGCCATGGTGGGCGGCTACAGCTTCGACCGAAGCAAGTTCAACCGCGCCACCCAGGCCGAGCGACAGCTGGGCTCGCTCTTCAAGGGCATCGTCTTCACCGCCGCCATCGATCGTGGCTACACGCCCTCGTCGATCATCATGGACGAGGAGGTGTGCTTCGACCCGGGGCCGGAGCAGGAACCGTATTGCCCGGAGAACTACAAGAACGAGTTTCTCGGCCCGGTCACGCTGCGCCATGCCTTCGAACGCTCGATCAACGTGCCGGCCGTGCAGCTGATGAACGAGATCGGCCCCCAGGCGGTCGTCGACTATGCGCCCCGATTCGGCATCAGCTCCGAGGTGCCACCCTTCCTCTCGGTGGCCCTGGGCGCGGCCGAGACGACGCTCGAAGAGATCACCAGCGCCTTCTCGGTGTTCCCGAATCGTGGCGTGCGGATGTCGCCGTTCCAGATCACGCGCATCACCGACCGCACCGGCAAGCTCCTCGAAGAGAACCAGCCCGAAGGCCAGGACGCCATCCCGGCCGATACCGCCTACGTCATGCTGAGCGTGATGCGTGGCGTGGTGGACCGGGGCACGGGTCAGGGCGCCCGACAGCTCCGCTGGCCGCTCGGCGGCAAGACCGGCACCGTGGATGACTTCACCGACGGCTGGTTCGTCGGGTTCGACCCCGACATCACGGTGGGTGTGTGGGTCGGGTTCGACGTCAAGCGCTCACTCGGCAACGGCCAGGACGGCGCCTCGGTCGCCCTGCCGATCTGGCGGGAGTTCATGCGGGCCTACATCGAGGACCGACCCACCCCGGACGGATTCGTGCCGCCCAACAACATCGTCTTCCAGACCGTCGACCGGACCACGGGCGAGCTCGCCGAGCCCTGGGCCTCGAACGCCATCCAGGAAGCGTTCGTCGCCGGCACGCAACCAGGTTCTAGATTCGCAAGATAAGCGGTCCAGCCCCCGGCAGTCTCGTCCGCGTTCATGCGAGACTGCCAAGCCGCCGGGCCGGGCATGGTCATGACGGCCCGGGGGCCGCCTTCGCCATCAGATAGGCCTTGATGAAGGGGTCGAAATCGCCGTCGAGGACCCGTTCGACGTTGCCGGTTTCGGTCTGCGTACGGAGGTCCTTGACCATCTGGTAGGGGTGCAGGACGTAATTGCGGATCTGGCTGCCAAAGTCGATCGCCTTCTTCTCGCCACCGATCTCCTCCAGCTTCTCCTGCTGTTCCTGCAGCCGCTTGTCGTAGAGCTTCGCCTTGAGCACCTTCATCGCCGCGTCACGATTGCGGTGCTGTGAACGCTCGTTCTGACACGACACCACGATGTTGGTGGGGATGTGCGTGATCCGCACGGCCGAGTCGGTCACGTTGACGTGCTGGCCGCCCGCCCCGCTCGACCGGTAGGTGTCGATGCGCAGGTCCTTCTCGTCGACCTCGATGTCGACGTCCTCAGGCAGCTCTGGCCACACATAGACCGAGGCGAACGACGTGTGGCGACGAGAGGCCTGGTCGAATGGCGAGATCCGAACGAGCCGGTGCACACCGGCTTCGGCCAGCAGCAGGCCGTAGGCGAAATCGCCGGCCACGGTGATGGTCGCGGCCTTGACCCCGGCCTCGTCACCAGGCTGCCACTCGATGATCTCGGCCTTGAACTCCCGGCGCTCGGCCCACCGGAGATAGGCGCGCGCCAGCATCTCGGCCCAGTCCTGCGACTCGGTGCCTCCGGCGCCCGGGTGGATGGTGAGGATGGCGTTCTTGTCGTCGTGCTCCCCACCGAGCATCTTCTTGATCTCGCCCGCTTCGACCTCCGAGGCCAGCGCGTCGAGCCCGGCCACCAGATCGTCACCGACGTCTTCGCCCTGAGACGCCCAGTCGACGATCACCTCGAGGTCGCTGGCCTTCTGGTCGAGCGACTCGGCAAGATCGTGATCCTCCTGCAAGCGCCGACGCCGACGGAGTACCTGCTGCGCCTGCTCCGGCTCCTTCCAGAAGTCGGGGCCGGCCGCCTGCTGCTCGAGCGTCTCGAGCTCCTTGGCTGCGTCCGGGGTGTCAAAGATAGCCGCGCAGCGCGGTCGACCGCTCAATCAACTCTTCGTAGCGTCGGATCAATGCCTCGAGCTCAACTGCCATCGTTTGCTCCTCGTCGTCGCCGGTGCGGCGTTCGTCGCCTGCGTGCCTACCAGCGCCCGGTCCAGACGCCTACCACCGTGGTCAGGCTCAGCATCAGACACAGGTAGGCTAGCAGATCGCCAATCCGGCCATACACGGTCAGCTCGTCGATGAGCCGGACGTCTTCGTTCAGGGTGGTCGTCTCGAACAGCGCGCTTCTCGCGAGCACCCGCCCGTAGGGATCGACCACTCCGCTGATCCCGGTGTTGGCCGCCCGCACCAGATACCGTCCCTGCTCGATCGCGCGCATCGTGGCCTGCTGGAAGTGCTGATGGGGCGCCGCGGACCGCCCGTACCAGGCGTCGTTCGTGATCGTCGTCAGCAGCTGACTCCCTTCGCGAACGAAGCTGCGCACCAGGGCGGGATAGATGATCTCATAGCAGATCGCGGTGCTGGTCAGATGCGGTCCGATCGGTAGCGTGCCGGGGCCGGTGCCGGGCGTGAACGGCACGATCGACTCGACCAGCGGCTGTGCGAAGAAGAGCAGCGACGCCAGCGGCACATACTCCCCGAACGGGACGAGATGCCGCTTGTGGTAGACCGCGGTGGTCTCGCCATCCGGTCCCAGGGTGAACGCGGCGTTGTACAGACGCACCTCGGTGTCCTGCTGCCGCTGGGTACTCCCGAAGAGCAGATGGGTACCGGTGTCGCGCGCCAGCTGCCGCACCGCCTCGCCCCCGGGATGCTCCTCGAACCCGAACGGGGTCGCCGATTCCGGCCACACGATCAGGGCGGCGCCGTCCCGCGCCGAGCCCCGGCTCATCGAGAGATAGCGTTCGAGAATGGAGGCCCGCAGCGCCGGATCCCACTTCTGGTCCTGCGCGATGTTCCCCTGCACCAGCCCCACTCGCAGGGGGGTGCCGGCGTCGACCAGCCGGTTGTCGGCCAGACGGACGCTCCCGAATACCACGACCCCGACCAGCGCCGCGGCCGACGCCAGCACCGGCATCCGTGCCGTCCGCCAGGGAGCCACCAGGGCCAGGGCGATGGCGCTGTTGACGAGCACGACCAGCAGGGTCACCCCGTGCACCCCGAACAGGCTCGCCAGCTGGGCGACGGGGAGCACACCGGTCTGGCTGTACCCCAGGAGCTCCCAGGGAAACCCACCCAGGAGCCAGAGACGCGCCAGTTCCGTCGAGAGCCAGATCGGGGCCGCCGTCATCAGCGCCAGCGCGCCGAAGCGCCGGATCAGCAGCGCGGTCATCGCGGCCCACAGGGCCGGAAACATGGCGAGATAGAAGACGAGCAGCCCGTTGAGCACCATCGCCAGCGGCCGCGCGATGCCGCCGAACTGCATCATCACCTGCGTGAGCCACGGCAGGATGCCGGCGAAGTGCACCACGCCGGCCACGAGACCGGCCCGGAAGGCCAGTCGCGGCGAGGCGCCGCCGGCGAGCGCCACGAGGAGCGGCACCAGCGCCCCCCACGCCGCTACGGGGTGTCCCCAGGTGGGAAAGCTCAGAATGAGGAGCGTCCCCGACAGGACGCCGCTCAGCAGGACGCGTGCGGACGAGACCCGGCTCAGGGCTGGATCACCCAGGGTGTGAATGCCTCCTCGGTTTCGAGCCGCTCCTTGACCTGGTCTGCTTCGCTCCGGTCATCGAACGGACCGACCCGCACCCGGAAGACGCCCACCGAGGCTCCGTCGACAGGGGCGACGACCAGTGCCGGATAGCCCCCGCCCGTGAGCCGATCCGCCACCGCCTGTGCCGCGATCGGATCGCGGAGGGCCGTGACCTGCACCATGAACCCGGTCGGCTCGACCGGAGCCGGCGCGCCGGCCGCGGCCTCGGCGACCTCCTCGACCGGCGGCGGGGGTGGTGCGTCGGTCGGCGACGCCGTCTCGGTCGTCTCAGCCTCGGCATCCAGCCCCGGCTCCGGCAACGACACCGACTCGGGGGCCGGCTCGCTCAGCTCATCGTGATACGACAGGTCTTCGAGCGGCGATCGACCGTCGTCCGGGGCGGGCAGCTCGGTACCGAACGCCGCCGCGCCGGCCAGCCCCGGCGGCCGCGGATCGCCGCCTCTCCCCTGGGCGGGCAAGCCGCGTCCGACCAGCACCCCGCACAGGAACACGATGACGGCAACCACCGTCGCCATCATCGCCACGAAGACCAGCTGTTTCGCGCTGGGGGGCGCGTCAGTCTGAGCGCTGTTCGCCATCGTTGGCGTTGCCCGACGTGGGCTTGAGCAGGTTCAAGAGCTCGACCGGCACCGGGAACAGGATGGTGGAGTTCTTCTCCCCCGCGATCTCGGTCAGCGTCTGCAGGTAGCGCAGGGTCACCGCCAGCGGCTGCTGTGAGATGACCTCGGCAGCTTGCTGGAGCCGTTCCGACGCATTGTACTCGCCCTCGGCGTGGATGATCTTGGCGCGTTTCTCACGCTCGGCTTCGGCCTGACGGGCCATGGCCCGCTGCATGTCGTCCGGCAGATCGACATGCTTCACCTCGACCGCCGAGACCTTGATCCCCCACGGATCCGTCTGCTGGTCGAGCAGGCTCTGCAACTCCTGATTCAGCCGGTCCCGCTCCGACAGGAGGTCGTCGAGCTCCACCTGGCCGAGCACGCTCCGAAGGGTCGTCTGGGCCAGCTGTGACGTAGCGTAGTGGAAGTTCTCGACCTCCACGATCGCCCGCTGCGGATCCATGACCCGGAAGTAGATGACCGCGTTGACCTTCACCGAGACGTTGTCTCGCGTGATGATGTCCTGCGGCGGGACGTCCATGACGATGGTGCGCAACCCCACCCGCACCATGCGGTCGATCGGCGCGAAGACCAGGATGATGCCCGGCCCCTTCGACTGGGGCAGCAACTTCCCCAGACGGAAGATGACCCCACGTTCGTACTCGTTGAGGATCTTGATCGAGTTGGCGATGTAGAGCGCCACCACCATGAGAAAGATCAGCAAGGGATTCAACGTCATCAATGCGCTCCTTCAGTCCCGGTCTCACCCGACGCTTCAGGCGTCACGGTCAGCGTCATCCCGTCGACACCGACCACCCGCACCCGCGCGCCTTGCGGAATCGCCTGGCTGGCAATCGCCGACCAGATCTCCCCGTGGGTGGCCACCCGCCCGACGCTGCCCGGCGCGATGGCCTCGATCACCTCTCCGGATTCGCTCAGCATCCCGGCGACCCCGGTCACAGCGGGTCGGCGCTGAGCGCGCACGGCGAGCCGGACCAGCACCGACACGATCGCCCCCAGCGCGACGACCGTGGAAATGATGAACGGCCACCCGAGTTGCAGCTCGGGGGCCGGTGAATCGATCAGCATGACCAGTCCGAACGCCATGCTGGCCACCCCGCCGGCCGCCAGCGCCCCGAAGGTCGGGGTGAAGATCTCCAGCACGAGGAGCACCAGCCCGAACACCAGCAGCAACACCCCGACGTAGTTCACCGGCAGGATCTGCAACGCGAAGAAGGCGAGCAGCAGGCACAAC
>MDTE01032210.1_pt1 | contig 11887 bp, 8 predicted proteins | sample 811231 | NCBI WGS metagenome assembly MDTE01 (sample SAMN05326651, study PRJNA326480) | marine metagenome | isolation source: seawater | place: Indian Ocean: Red Sea | collected 2010
CTGCCGTAAAAAATATTATCACCAAGAACCAAGCATACATCATCATTTTGGATAAAATCTTGACCCAAAATGAAAGCTTGAGCTAGCCCATCGGGGGAAGGTTGAACTATATATGAAAAGCTCATTCCAATATTTTTACCATCTGATAAAAGCGATTTGAATTTAGGGAGATCGTTTTCAGTTGAAATGATTAAAACCTCTCTAATTCCTGCTAGCATCAAAATAGATAGTGGATAATAAATCATAGGTTTATCATAAATAGGAATTAGCTGTTTACTGATAGTTTTTGTGCTTGGATAGAGGCGAGTTCCGCTGCCTCCAGCTAAAATAATGCCCTTCATGACTCTTTTTCCTTCACTTTTGAAATGTAACCCATATCGATAATTTTTGAGAAAATCTCACCTACTAGTTTTTCAGGACTTTTATTGCTCGAATCTACAACGATTTCAGCTCTTTTAGGTTCTTCGTAGGGGTCAGTAATTCCCGTAAACTCTTTAATTTTACCCTCCCTAGCTAATGCATATAACCCTTTAGCGTCGCGCTCTTCGCATTTTTCTAAGGGAGTATTAACGTAAATCTCAATAAAACCACCTAATTCTGAGATTAATTTACGATTAAAGGATCTGTCAATTTCATATGGGGCAATGGGAGCACAAATAGCAATACCGCCATTTTTTGTTATTTCACTAGCAACATAGCCTATGCGTCGAATATTTATTGATCTGTGGTCCTTGGAAAAACCTAACTCACTTGAGAGGTGGGTTCTAACAATATCGCCATCAAGTAAAGTAACCGGTCTAGATCCTTCCTCAAGCAGCCTTACCATTAAACCATTCGCAAGAGTTGATTTTCCAGATCCAGATAATCCGGTGAAGAAAATAGTTAGACCTCTTTCACTCAAAGGAGGATTAGAGCGTTCTAATTCATCCGCTACAGCTTTAAAAGTAAACCATTCGGGTAATTCCTTACCTTTGGCTAGATAAGCTCTTAATTCGGTGCCTGAGAGCGTTTTATATTCTAATTCTTTTTCAACAGCATCAATAGGGATATATTTTTTAGTTTTAGGTACATAAACCATGAATTTAAATGGTACCATACTTATCCCAATCTCGCTTTCGAATTCTCTAAGAAGCTCCTGGGCATCGTAAGGACCATAAAATGGTTTATTTTTAGAATCCATGCCAGGACCGGCGTGATCTCGCCCAACAATGAGATGTGTGCATCCATAATTTTTTCTAATAATAGCATGAAGAAGAGCCTCTCTAGGACCGCCCATTCGCATAGCAAGAGGCAGCAGGCTTAGCATCGCTGAGTTTTTTGGATATTCTCTCATTACATGTTGATAGCATCTTGTGCGGGTAAAGTGATTAACATCACCCGGTTTTGTCAAACCAACAACTGGATGAAGTAATAGATTTGCGTTCAATTCATTCATTGCTTGTTTGGTTAATTCATAATGCGCTTTGTGTATAGGGTTACGAGTTTGAAATGCAATAATATTTTTCCAACCTTTTTTAATAAAAATCTTTTTTATTTGACCGGGACTATGACGAAGAGATTTGTGGTCATAATGCAAAGGGTCTGATATTTTTTCAAGACTTCCACCAATATAATTTTTGTGACTTGTGTTAAATAAATAATCTACACCAGGATGTTTTTGATCAGTTGTCCCAAAAACATGCATCGACTCCTCTTCAAAATTAGGCCTCCATATATCATCAATCGTCAATATTGCCATTATGAAACCTTCCTTGTTTCTGAGGGCTATTTTTTCGGCATTATTAATTGTTGATAGGAATTTACTGCTTACATCAAGGGTGATTGGAATTGGCCAAAGACTGCCATCTGTAAGCCTCATTTTTTTAAGAACATTATCGTAGCTTTTCTTGTTTAGAAAGCCACCAAGTGGATTAAAAGCTCCATTTAAAATTAGTTCTAAGTCGCAAATCTGCCTATCATTAAGCTGCCATGAGTGTAAATGATTCGCTAAATCTTTTAAATTTTGATTGAATTCATTCATTTAGTTAATTATTTATTTTAAGAGCAACGAACTTATTACATAAGTTAGCTGTTTAAAATAGTTTATAATTATGGATTTTATTGATTTAAAAGCACAGCAAGAACTTATTCGAGATAAGATTGATTTAAGAATAAAAAATATCTTAGATCATGGTAAATACATAATGGGGCCTGAGATTGATGAATTAGAGGAAAAGCTTTCTAGTTATGTTGGTGTTAAGCATTGTATTAGCTGCTCTTCGGGAACAGATGCATTGTTAATGTCCTTGTTAGCGCTTGGTATTGGTCCTGGTGATGCAGTTATTACAACTCCTTTCACCTATATTGCAACTGTTGAGGTCATATCTTTAGTTGGAGCAACACCAATTTTTTGCGATATTTACGATAAAACCTTTAATGTTGATGCTGAAAAACTAAGCGAATCACTAAAAGAAGCTTATGAAAAAAAGCTGAACCCCAAAGCCATAATGCCAGTAGACCTGTTTGGTTTACCCGCAAGGTATAGGCTGATTGAAAAATTTGCCAGAGAAAACAAATTATTAATAATTGAAGACGCTGCACAAGGTTTTGGCGGTCATATTAGAGGAAAAAAAGCAGGAGCATTTGGAGATGTGGCTGGCACTTCCTTTTTTCCAGCAAAACCTTTAGGGTGCTATGGTGACGGTGGGGCTATTTTTACCAATGACGATGATCTAGCTTCAAAATTGAAGTCTATTCGTGTTCATGGAGGAGGAGAAGATAAGTATACAAATGTCAGAATTGGTATAAATGGAAGACTCGACTCTCTTCAAGCAGCAATTGTTCTTGAAAAGATGGAAATATTTGATAATGAATTAGAATTAAGAAATAAGGTTGCAAATTATTATACACAAAATATAAACAAAATGTTTATTTCTCCTCATATTCCTGATGAATACCATTCATCATGGGCTCAATACTCTCTTTTAGCTCCAGAGGGCATTGAAAGGGACAGTATAATAGAAAAACTAAGTCAAAACAACATACCGTCAATGGTTTATTATAAAATTCCTGCTCATTTACAGGAAGGCTATCATAAATACCAATACGTTTTAGGTGATTTTAAGGTATGTGAGAAAATAGCAAAAATAATATTTTCAATACCAATGTATCCCTACATAAAAAAATACGATCAGGATAAAATAATCGAAGTTCTTAATAGTCTAATTTAAAGGTTTTCCTTGTTTTTCAACTTCTTTGACTTTTTTTTGTATGTCTTTATAATCTCCAAGGTAATAGTCGTTCACAACTTTTAGTTTAGAATCAAATTCTAACACATAAGGTACGCCAGTAGGTATATTAAGATTAATTATATCTTTGTCAGAAATTCCTTTGAAAATTTTTACAATAGCTCTCAGAGAATTACCATGTGCAACGATCATTAAATTTGAGTTATTTTTGATTTCAGGAATGATTAATTTATCAATCACAGGCATAACTCTTTTAAGGGTATCTTTTAAGGATTCACTGTTTGGTAATAGCTTTGGATCGATATCAGAATATAAAGGATCTTTGCTAGGGTGTCTTTCATCGTTATTATCCATTGGAGGGGGAGGTATATCGTAGCTTCTTCTCCAATCCTTTACTTGCTCTTCTCCATATTTTTTAGCTGTTTCTGCTTTATTTAAACCCTGTAAGTTTCCGTAGTGACGCTCGTTTAGTCTCCAATCACGTAAAACTTCAACTTTATCATCTTTTAAGTAGTTTAAGCACAATTCACTGGTTCTAACTGATCTTCTAAGGTACGATACGAAGGTTTTCTTAATCTCTAAACCTCTTTCTTTAATTAGCTTACCAGCCTTAATGGCCTCTTCTTCACCATTTAGGGTTAGATTAACATCTGTCCAACCGGTAAACCTATTATCAAGATTCCATTGGCTTTCACCATGTCTGAGTAGAATTAGTATTTTTTTCATGTTTAAATATAATAGAAAAGATAGAAAGTTATTTTTTTAAGCCTAATCTTTCTTGCTTGTAGTGCTTTTTTTGAATTTTTCTCCACCAGATCTCATTTTTAATATACCATTTTACAGTTTTATATATTCCAGATTCAAACGACTCAAGCGGCTTCCAGTTAAGATTTTTTTGTATTTTTGATGAATCAATGGCATATCGAAAATCATGGCCAGGTCGATCGTCAACATATTCTATGAGTTCTTTGTAAGGCGCTTTATTCTTCCTCGGAAGCAATATATCTAAAATTTTGCATATGTTAAGAACAATATCAATATTTCTAATTTCATTGTTGCCCCCAATGTTATAAGTCTCACCTAATTCCCCATCATCCATAATAAGCGATAATGCATTACAGTGGTCTTGAACATAAAGCCAGTCTCTTATATTGAGACCATTACCATATATTGGAAGTGCTCTTTGATCAATACAGTTTGCAATAACCAAAGGAATGAGTTTTTCAGGAAACTGATAAGGACCATAGTTATTAGAACAATGTGTAGTTATTACTGGTAAACCATAGGTTTTATGCCAAGATGAAACTAAATGATCAGAGCTAGCTTTTGAGGCTGAATAAGGTGAGCTGGGATCATAATTTGTATTTTCATCAAAAAACCCACTTGAACCCAGTGATCCATAAACTTCATCAGTGCTTATGTTAATGAATTTAAATTTACTATTTATTGCAAAATAACTAGTCAAAACGTTCAATAGAGTTGCAGTGCCAACTATATTTGTATTAATAAACTTAATAGGGTCATCTATTGACCTATCAACATGAGATTCAGCGGCAAAATGAATGATATAGTCAGGTTTAAAGTTTGAGATAGCGTTAAATAGGGCATCATAATTACATATGTCGCCCTCGATAAAACTATAATCTTCGTTTTTAGAAATAGCTTTTAAATTATCTTTATTTCCAGAATATGTTAATAAATCATAGTTTAAAATAGTTCGATCACCTTTTTTTATTTCAGAAATAATAAAATTACTGCCAATAAATCCACACCCCCCTGTTATAAATAGTTTTTTCATACGATAAAACTATTTATAACTCGTAGCTTATGCTATAATTTTTTTTAATCAATTTTTTAATAAAAATCATTTATAAAAATTTATTTTTGTTTATTTATGATTTTGATTTGTGTACAAAATGTTTATATTTGTTTGTAATCTGAGATAAAAAATGAATATTATAGTAACAGGTGCAGCTGGATTCATTGGCTACCACACCACCAAAAAGCTATTGGAAGGTGGTTTTAATGTGCTCGGAGTAGATAATTATAACGAGTATTACGATAAAAATTTAAAACTTCAGAGGGTAAAATTACTTGAATCGTATGATAATTTTCTATTTGAAGAAGCGGATTTATCAAATTTAGATAGTTTTTCAAAAGCATTTATCAACTTTAATCCAAAAAAAGTAGTCCATTTGGCAGCTCAACCAGGTGTTAGATATTCGTTTAAAAATCCAAATGCTTACACTAGCTCTAATTTAGTTGCCTTTACAAATATTATTGAAATGAGCAGAAAAAATAATGTAGAAAATTTTGTCTATGCGTCCAGCTCTTCTGTTTATGGAGGAAATAAAACCATACCGTTCTCTGAAAAGCATAGTGTTGACTCCCCAATCAGCTTATACGGAGCCACAAAAAGAGCTAATGAGCTAATTGCATATACCTATTCACATATATATCAACTAAACACTACAGGATTAAGATTTTTTACAGTTTACGGACCATGGTATAGGCCAGATATGGGCTTATTTCTTTTTACTAAAAATATTTTTTCTGGACAACCAATTGAGGTGTTCAATAATGGCAACATGCAACGCGACTTTACGTATATAGATGATATTACAGATGGCATTTTGCTTTCATTGAGTCAAAACAATAGATATGAAATATTTAATCTAGGCAATAGTAAAAGTGAAAATTTAATGGATGTTATACGAATCATTGAAAATGAGGCTAGAAAAAAAGCCAAAGTTAAATTTAAACCTATTCAAAAGGGTGATTTAATAAAGACATGCGCCGACTTAACACATTCTAAAAAAATGTTAGGATTTGAACCTAAAATTAGTATTGAAATTGGAATTCCTAAATTAGTTAATTGGTATAAGGAGTATTATAGTGTCAAACCATAGAGTTTTCGTACCGCTATGCTTATTGTTTTCGCTATCAACATCTCAATCTTTACAGGATCTAAAAAAAATACAAAGCGAATATGAAAAATTCAAGAAACAAGAAAGATCTCTATCTGCTTCACCTTTTGAGGGTAACGAGTTAGTAAATCCAAAAAATGATTTGCCCAAAAAGGTGAATTTGGCTAGCCCCCTTTCTAATGAAATATTTTCTGACTCCTTAAGGAAAAAATTAAGGCATTTTGGCTATAGCTATTTCTCCTCGCGCGACTCCCTCCCTTTTTGGGAGAATCTTCCTGAGCCAAGAGATTATTTATTAGGTCCAGGAGATGAATTAATAATTTCTGTTTGGGGAGAAACGCAACTGCGTCAAAAGTATACTATTTCTAGAAAGGGCTCAATATATGACGAAAAAGTTGGGCTATTATCTCTTTCTGGAAAAACAGTTGAGCAAAGTGAAGTGTACCTAAGTAAACAATTTAGCAGAGTCTATTCAACCCTAAACGAGCCAAACCCCTCAAGCTACATAGATATTTCTATTGGAAACCCCAAATCAATTAACGTTAATTTTTCTGGTGAAGTACTTTTACCGGGTATTCATATAATTCATCCATTTTCAAACATTTTGACAGGATTGATTCAAGCGGGCGGAGTTGATACGACAGGAAGCCTAAGAAATATAATAATCAGAAGAAATGGCAGAGAATATGCGGAATTTGATTTTTATGACTATTTAGTTTATGGAAAAATTCCTAAAAACATTCAATTAAGAGATCAAGATATGGTATTTGTTCCAATCAGAAATTCTTCAGTTACTGTTGATTCTGCTGTTATGAAACCAGCTATTTATGAATCTAAAGGAAAAGAATCTATAAAAAAGATGATTGAGTATGCTGGAGGCGCTAAGCCTAATGCATCAAAATCAATAAGCTTAGAAAGAATTTTGCCCATAGAAAAAAGAATGGGAAAATCATATTCAAATCACGAAAGCTATTATCTAGATTATGAAAAATCGGATGATATATTTGCTCAAGATGGCGATTTAATTACTTTAAGAACGGTACCAAAGACTATCAAAAAAGTCGAAATTATAGGCTTAAACCCTATTCCAACTCCTTATCATTTTTATGAAGGTATGAAAGTAAAAGATTTGATTAATATATCCGGAATATTTAATGATTCTTTATCTTGGAATTTGTATTTGAATAAATCTGAAATCATCCGAAAAGATCCAGATAGCCGTTATGAAAAAGTCATTTCAATTAACTTATTTGATGTCATTGGAAATAATTATGATGTTAAGCTAGAAAATTTGGATCAAATCGTTCTTCATAAAAACCCATATTATGAACAAAGGCAAAATGTAATTGTTCAAGGCCAGGTTAATGCTCCCGGCTCATATCCACTAGTTAAAGATAGAGAAACTTTGAAATCAATAATAAATCGATCAGGTGGTTTTACTTCAAAAGCTCTTCAAGAGGGGATAATTATTTTCAGAACAAAAAAATATTTTAAACAAGAAATAATAAGTGAATTACCTATCCGGCAAATACAAAATTCTTCTCTTGAGGTCAGCCAAAATAGCGATGAAGAATATTATAAATTTTTAAATGAAAAATTAAAAAAAGATAAAGACAGAATAAGGGTTGCTTGGACAAATTACAACATACCTTTAATGCCTGGAGATAGTGTCATTGTTAAAGAGGCAACAGAAACAGTTTTCGTAGATGGAGAAGTTTATAATCCTGGCTTAATTGAATTTCGTAAAGGTAAAAATTTGCAATATTATTTGGACTCTGCAGGGGGTATAAATATTAACGGTGACAAAAAAAATATAATAGTTGTCTACGCTAATGGAGCCATCAAGCCAAAAAAATCATTTTTATCACCAACAATAAAAGATGGGGCTACAATTTATGTTAATAAAAAAGAAATAAAAGCTGGTTTAGGCTTATCAGATATTTCAACTTTTTTCTCAATTATATCAACCGCAATTACTTCATATGTGCTAATCCAACAAATATCGCAAAATTAAAAATTATGAAGTTTAAAGAATTAGAAGAATTAATGCATAAGCGCAACATAGCAACATTGGCTGATATTGCGCGCGTTCTAAATACCAGTCCCCAAGCAGTTTCAAACTGGAAAGCTAGGGACCAAGTTCCTTATCGTGTAATAGCGCAGTTCAAAAATAAAAATTCGATTACCCAAGAAGTTCAACCCATAAGTCAACTTACACCTATTGACGTTTCTAGTGATAAAAATTACCTATTATCTGATATTTTATTAACATTTGCTAAGCAACTAAAAGTTATTCTATTGATATCATTTTTAACGATTTTTATAAATTTTACATATGTTCAATTTATTAAACAGTCGAAATATGTAAGCTGGGCAACTGTTTTAATTTCTGAAAATCAGCCAGGCGCAAATATGGGGGGTTTATCAGGTATCGCCTCGCAGTTTGGAGTTAGTATTCCAACAACAAATGAAATGGATTTATCCAGTCCTTCGCTGTACCCTGAGCTTCTTCGTAGTAGAACCTTTGCCGAAATAATTTTAGAAAAAGAATTTTATACAAAAAAGTTTGGAAAAAAATTACCCTTATTAAATATCTTAACATACGGTGAAGGTGCTCCTACATTAGGTTATGATACGCTCATAACTGAGGCTGCTGGAATATTAAATGGTGAATATTTGAAATTTGACAAAGATTTAAAACGGCCAACAAGCCAAATAGTCGTAACAGCCAATGAGCCTAAATTTGCAAAAGACTTAGCAGATACAGTTTTAGTTGAACTTGAGGCGCTTAATAGAAAATATAAGGAACAGCAGCTTAGTCAGAAAACTATTTTTATTGAAAATAGGATATCTACCGTAACAAGTGATCTTAAGTTAAGCGAAATTGCGTTAAAAGATTTTAACGATAAAAATCGTCAAATATCGTCACCATCGCTTCAGTTAGAGCTAGATAGAATAGAAAGGGATTTAGATGTTCAAAAAAATATATATTTAACATTGAAACAGCAATTAGAGCTTGCTAAAATAGAAGAAATACAAGGGGCATCGCTGATGCAAATATTAGACCCACCGCAAGTCTCAATGTATCCTTCAAACAAAAATTTATTAGTGAGCATTTTTCTTTCTGGAACTTTTGGCCTTTTTTTAGGCCTAGTTGCTGCTTTTATCAGATCATATATACATAACGACGATTTTGATGAAAGAAAAAAAATTAATAGAATCAAAAACTTTATTTTTAAGAAGTGGAAAGATGCTTTTTATGATCGACGTATTTCAGGTACAGTAGGCATTGCAATGTTTCTTTGCTTGCCTTTTTATTTATCATATGAATCTCAAAATCCTGTTTTTTTTAATAAATATTCGTTGGCGCTTATGATTTTTAACTTAACATACATTCTTATAATTCTACTTTGCGCCACTTTATTCTTTCTTTCTTTCTTTCAAGAAAAAAAGTAATTAGCTCTAAAAATGGACTATAATAACGTAATAAATAAAATAAATTCTAAAAAATCAAAAATTGGTATTATCGGATTAGGCTACATTGGAATACCATTGGCTTTACGTTTTGTAGATGAAGGCTTTAAAGTTTTTGGGTTTGATATTGATAAAGACAAGGTAAATCAATTAAAAAAGGGTAAAACGTATATTAAAAATATACCATCCGTAAAAATTTCAAATGCAATTAAAAACGGGTTTATTCCCTTGACAATTTTTGAAAGTGTTGGTGAATTAGATGCGATAATAATTTGTGTGCCAACTCCTTTAGATATTGATAAGAATCCAGATTTAAGCTATATCGAAAAAACATTAGATTCAATTAAGCCTTTTCTTAAAAGAAATCAAATTTTAATTCTTGAGAGCACAACTTATCCAGGAACAACGGAAGAAAAAATTATTCCAATGATAAATTCAATGGGTTTTAATATCGGTCTCGATTTTTTCATTGGCTATTCACCTGAGAGAGAAGATCCCGGGAACAAAGATTTTAATACAAAAAATATTCCTAAGGTTGTAAGCGGGTTTACTCAAACCTGTCTAAAGGTAATTAATTGTTTGTACAGTAAAGTCGTTGAAAAAACTATTCCAGTTAAATCAATAAAAGCAGCAGAGATGACAAAAATTTTTGAAAATATTCATCGTGCGGTAAATATTGGATTAGTCAATGAAATGAAGATCGTAGCGGATAAAATGAATATAAACTTTTATGAAGTTATTCAGGCTGCAAGCTCAAAACCTTTCGGTTTTACACCGTACTATCCCGGTCCAGGTATCGGAGGACATTGCATTCCAATTGATCCATTTTATTTAACCTGGAAAGCTAAAGAGATTGGAGTAAATACTCGTTTCATTCAACTTGCCGGTGAGATTAATGAATCGATACCTGATTATATTGTAGAAAAAATAATTTACAATCTTAACAAAATCGATAAATCAGTTAAAAATAGCAGAATATTAGTTTTAGGAGTTGCTTATAAAAAGAATGTAGATGACTTAAGAGAATCACCTGCATTGAAAATTATTGATGAATTAATTAAAATGAAAGCTAGCGTAGCGTATTCAGACCCTCATGTACCCAGTCTCAATTTTAAAAATAGAAGTAACAATTCGATGAAGTCAGTGGAGCTGACTTCATCGTCAATTATTTCTTTTGATCTAGTATTATTGACTACTGATCATGACGATTTTGATTATAAATTGATACAGGATAAAGCTTCTTTAATTATTGATACACGTGGTCGCTACAAGCCATCAAAAAAAATAATCCTTTAGTATAGACAAAAAGAATAGAGAGCAAATGTTAGATAATAAATCAATTTTAGTTACAGGCGGGACTGGTTCATTCGGAAAAAAATTCATTGAAAAGGTTTTAAAAACATATAAACCAAAAAGACTAATTGTTTTTAGCAGAGATGAATTAAAGCAGTTTGAAATGCAACAAATATTTCCAGATAAAAATAATTCTCCAATTAGATATTTTATTGGTGACATTAGGGATTATCCAAGGCTAAAAATGGCCATGGAAAATGTTGACATTGTAGTTCATGCAGCAGCACTAAAACAGGTTCCAGCGGCAGAATACAACCCTTTTGAAGCGGTAAAAACAAATATTATTGGTTCACAAAATGTTATTGATGCTGCTTTTTCACAAAAAGTAAAAAAAATAATTGCTTTAAGTACAGATAAAGCAGCTGCCCCTATAAATCTTTATGGGGCCACCAAGCTTACATCAGATAAATTGTTCATTGCTGCAAATAATTATGCAGGTGATAGTAAGTGTAAATTTTCTGTTGTGAGGTATGGAAATGTGATGGGTAGCAGAGGCTCAGTAATACCTTTTTTTATGAAGCAAAAAAACCAAGGTTTTTTGACCATTACAGATGAACGAATGACTAGATTTAATATCACACTCGATGATGGTGTTGGTTTTGTCCTTTCATGTCTTGACAATATGTGGGGAGGAGAGCTATTTGTTCCAAAAATTCCAAGTTATAAAATAACAGATGTTGCAAAAGCAGTTGCCCCTGAATGCGAGTTGAAAATAGTTGGCATTAGGCCAGGTGAAAAACTTCATGAAGAAATGATCACTGTTACAGATTCTAGCAATACAGTTGAATTTGAAAAATACTACGTGATACTACCAAGTTCAGAAAAAATATCCTGGTCAAAAAAAGACTTCATTAATCAAAGTAGCACTGTAAGTGGTAAAATGTGTAAGGATGGATTTTCATATGA
>MDTE01177292.1_pt1 | contig 11887 bp, 11 predicted proteins | sample 811231 | NCBI WGS metagenome assembly MDTE01 (sample SAMN05326651, study PRJNA326480) | marine metagenome | isolation source: seawater | place: Indian Ocean: Red Sea | collected 2010
GCGGCGCAATGTTGTAAGATCTGCGCTCTCTTGGGCGTTTCCTCCCTAAACTTGGGCCGCGTAATAGCGCGGCCCATTCTTTTTTTTAATATTAATTAAGGTGCAAGTTAAACCGCGCGCCACGCGCTATCGGTTATTCGGCATGCGGAAGCCTTGGAGTTTGCGGTTTCCATGTTGACGGTAATACTAGATTTGAAGTTTCGACAACGTCTACCGCGCTTGTCGGTGAACTCCCGGGTTGGTGTGAAAGTGCCGGAGTTTCCTGTATCTTCGTTATGCCAGCTTACGGTTTCGCCAATTTTTGAAGATTCTAGACTTTTATAAGCTGCCTCGGCTAAAGCTTCCTTCTCAGGGGGCAATAGCTCCTGAGCTAGGTAATAACCGCCTATTGCGCCGGCCGTACCGATGAAAATCTTTGCAATAGCCCCGCTAGAGCCAGAGCCATAGAATTGAGAGGCAATTATGATTCCTGTAGCTGCGCCTAAAATTGTCGACGCCGCTAATTTATTGTCACGATCGGTTGTCGTCTGGCAGCCGCAGAGGGCAACCAAAACAGCGCTGACGCAAAGTATTGATTTCATGTATTTTTACCCTAAAATGAGCATTGACTAACATCTCAAAAACAACATGCATTCACCGTGCCAAATATCGTAATTAGGCGGGATTTTGGCTCTTTCTTGAAAAAATTTGGACATGAGGGACAATTTGTTATCAGAACCTCTCTTCTGAATTGGATGAATCGTCTTCCCGTGAGTTTTGTAATCGCCTTTTCCGTCATGAAATTCTCTATAATAATCATATAATATTGTCTAGTCGCTTCGCGTAAACGATACGTTAAACAACCGAGGGTAAAGGATTAAAATTATAATATTTTGGAAGTTATGCAATAAGGCTGCATTCTGAAACGCTTACAATCCCATCTCCAGCGTGTATATTGTCAATTATGAAGATCAATTATCTTCGGTATTGATCTATAGTTTACGGACTATTCATGTCACATAATAGTATGAAAAACTTATTTTGACTGCCTAGAAAGGCAATCAGGTTCAAATGCCTGAAACACATTCTAAAAGAAGATTTTAAATATATACGCTGATCATTACTGAGTTCAGTGCCTGGCCACGGTGAAGCAAAATCTTGGCAATTGCTTGACAATACTCTAAACGAGGCGGTGCGAAATATTAGGCGGACTTCACATTCCCCCTCTCGCTCGATTGAATGAGGTGCCCGAGTGGCAAAAAAAGCCCCAAAATTCCAATTCAATAAATCTACATGGGAACTTGCCGGACGGATAATGAGAAATTATCTCGGCGACCATCTGGGTAAGATATCGATGGCGATTTTATTGATGGTGGTTGTGGCATTGGCTACCGGTTGGCAGGTCAAGATGCTTGAGCCGGCGATAAACGATGTGCTTCGAGGTGGCGATAGGCAGCAAGCGGTTTTATTGCCAATTCTTTTTTTTATTACATGCTTGGTGAAGGGGTTTGCGAGTTACGGTCAGACTGTTTTGATGCAAAAAACTGGCCTGCGTGTAGACGTTGCGCTGCAAAATGAAATGTTTGATCGAATTGTCAGTGCGGATCTCGCCTATATTCACGGAGATGCGACCGGTAAATTAATGTCTCGGTTTACGATTGACTTACTTTTTTTACGGGATGCGGTGACCAAGTCTTTCACCGGCATAGGTCGTGATCTTCTCAAAGTCATAGTGCTTATAGGTGTAATGTTTCACACCCACTGGCAATTGGCTCTTATGGTTTTGTTTGTTTTCCCAGCGAGTGTCTATCCTATTGTTTATATTGGCAAGCGGATGCGAAGGATCTCCGATCACACCCAGCAGCGCATTGGTAGTATTACGAGTTTTTTGGATGAAGTTTTCAAAGGCATGCGTCAGGTTAAGGCCGATGGAATGGAAGAATTTGAACGCGGTAGGGCGTCGAACGCATTTGAAGAGCTATTCTCTCTTCACTACAAGGCGGGACGTACCCGCTCGCGCACATATCCAATCATGGAATTAATGATTGGTATTGCCGGTGGTGGCATACTTGGCTTTGCTGGCTATCACGTGATTACGCAAGGTACTAATAATTCACTTGCAATCGATGCGGGCCAATTTGTGACTTTCTTCCTTGCCATGATTGTTGCTTATCAGCCGGTGCGGGCACTTGCCAATCTCAATGCGAGTTTGCAGCAGGGCATGGCGGCGGCGGAAAGGGTATTTAGCATCATCGATTATAAGCCATCGATAGTCAGTAAGCCGGATGCAAAAACGCTACACGTTACTGAAGGTGAGGTTGAGTTCGTTAATGTTGAATTCGCATATGAAGATGAGAAAGCCGCCCTTAAAAATATTGATATAAGGATACCAGCCGGTAAGACTGTCGCTTTGGTTGGGCCGTCCGGCGCTGGCAAGTCGACGATGCTTAATATGATTCCACGCTTTTATGACGTTGCAATGGGAGCTGTCAAAATCGACGACGTGGATGTGAGGGATGTCACTCTGGATTCATTACGAGCGCAAATCGCCTTTGTTAGTCAAGATTCTATCCTTTTTAACGATACAATTAAGGCAAATATTGCTTATGGCTGTCCGGACTTTTTAGATGAAGACATTATTGCTGCTGCAAAGGGCGCTGTTGCCCATGATTTTATAATGCAACTTTCCGAAGGCTATGACACCTATGTAGGTGAGCGCGGAGTAAAACTCTCCGGTGGTGAACGGCAACGTATTTCGATTGCGCGCGCGATGCTTCGGAACGCGCCGATACTGTTGTTAGATGAGGCAACGTCGGCCCTGGACGCGACCTCTGAACGCCAGGTTCAAGCGGCATTGAGTCGATTGATGGCAGGACGCACGACATTGGTAATCGCGCACCGTCTGTCTACGGTCACTAAGGCGGATTTAATAGTTGTTTTGAACGAAGGTACTGTTTTGGAACAAGGTACGCACACTTCTTTACTTGCTAATGATGGTTTATATGCCCAATTGTGCCGTATTCAATTCGAAGATAATGCCGCACTGAACAAGTCCGATGAGACGGTGGTGGACGCGGTAGAGCCTTAAAATGAGGTTTTTAAAATTAATCATCCGCTCGAATGCCACCCAACGGATTATTGGTTTGGCAGTGGCGTTATATATGCAGCTATTAGCCTGGACCGGTAGGTGGCAAGTTCTTGGTCAGGAGCTTCCGGAGAGGTGGCTGGCGGAAAAAAAACCTTTCATCGTTGGTTTCTGGCATGGTCGCCTATTAATGATGTTTCTCGCGTGGCGCTATCCGGATCGAGTGCATGTATTGATCTCCGGACATAGAGATGGACAGTTGGTCAGTCGTTCGATTGGGTATTTTGGCGCAAAAACGGTAGTGGGTTCTAAAAGTCGGGGTGGGGCCGGCGCCGCATTGGAGATCGTCAGGTTATTACGTCGTGGCGAGGTGATTGCTGTGACGCCAGATGGTCCGCGCGGGCCGCGCATGCGGGCAAAGGAGGGCGTAATTTCACTAGCTATAATGGGCGGTGTGCCGATTATTCCGCTGACCTACGCCTGCCGTCCGCGCAAAGTTTTCTCGAGTTGGGACCGTTTTAATCTCCCTTTGCCTTTTTGCCGCGGTGTGTTCATTTGGGGTGATCCTATCGATGTACCGAAGACCGCAGATGCTAAAATGAAGGAGGAAAAACGATTATTGCTTGAGAATACACTTCAAAAAATTACTGATAGGGCGGATGATTTGCTCGGTAATTCTGCTACGGACCCGGCGCCGCCAGAGGGCGTCCAGCCTGGATCGAACTAATGAGTGGGCTTTCGCTGTATCGTGGTTTTACGAGAATCGCGATGCCTATGGCGCGATTATTGCTCCGCCACCGATTGGCAAAAGGCAAGGAGGACGCCACGCGGATCGGAGAGCGTGAAGGGATCGCTTCCCTATCGCGGCCCGAAGGGCCAATGGCTTGGCTGCATGCCGCTAGTGTCGGTGAAGCTCAGTCGGCATTGATTCTTATTGAAAAATTACTATCGGAAAATCTGGAACTAAGAATATTGGTAACAACGGGCACTGTAACGTCTGCCTCATACCTTAAGGACCGATTACCTAACCGGGGATTTCATCAGTATCTACCTTTGGACTGCCCGCAATGGGTGAAACGATTCTTAAATCATTGGAAGCCCGATATTGCGATCTGGATAGAATCCGAGTTTTGGCCCAATCTTATTTTCGAAACTAAGCGTCGCGACATCCCTGCGCTATTAGTAAATGCTCGGATGTCTGCTAATTCGCTCCGTGCTTGGCAACGAATGGACGGGATGGTCAAACATTTGATTTCTGGGTTTCGCCTATGTTTGGCCCAAACCGAATACCAAGCAGAACTATTGCAGAATTTAGGCGCAATGAATGTTTCGTGTGTCGGCAATTTAAAATATTCGGCGGCTCCTCTCGCGTTTGTGGAGCAAGACCTAGAGGCATTGCAAAGTGAAATAGGGACCCGGCCGGTTTGGGTGGCTGCAAGCACTCATGCGGGGGAAGAGGTGCTGGCATCCAGCGCTCATACAGCACTTTTGGCTGATATCCCAGAATTGTTGACGATTATAGTTCCTAGGCATCCAAGCCGAGCGGTAAAAATCGAAACGACGCTTTCCCAGCGCGGCCACAATTGCATTCGGCGTTCCACAGGCAAACGAATCGAATTGGATACCGCAATTTATATCGCTGATACTTTAGGGGAGTTGGGCCTTTTTTATAGGCTTGCTCGAATTTCCTATATTGGTGGCAGTATGTCACGCCACGGTGGGCACAATCCTTTGGAGGCAGCCCAGCTGGGGTGTGCTGTTATCCATGGGCCGGATATGGAGAATTTCTCATCCGTTGCAGCTGCATTGGAATCAAGTCATGGTTCTGTAGTTGTCGGAACGGCGCAGGAATTAGCCCATGCTATTCGAGAATTATTCGAGGACCGCGGGCTTTTAGCACGTCAAACTGCGCGCGCTGCAGCTGTCGCGGAAACTAATCGGGGCGTAGTCGATCGTGTCTATGCAGCAATAGCCCCCGCTGTGCACGAAGCCCTGAGAGGAGGCGGCGTTGCGGGCTCCTGATTTTTGGAAAAAGCGCGGCTTACTCTCTACGTGTCTTGTCCCGGCGAGTTGGCCGCTGCGGATATTAGCCCAATTGCGACGCGCGATAGTCACCCCTCAAACGTTACCCATTCCCGTCTTTTGCATTGGTAATGTGACCGTTGGTGGATCGGGTAAGACCCCCGTTTCAATGGGCATCCAGAAGCGGCTTCTCGCGCTTGGCGTGAAAGGGCATTTCCTAACGCGTGGATATGGCGGAAGTTTAAAAGGGCCAGTCAAGGTGAATGTAGATGTGCATTCGGCGTCGGAGGTTGGAGACGAAGCACTGCTACTTGCTCGTCAAGCACCGTGTTGGATTTCGGCGAACCGGTCCGCTGGTGCTTTAGCGGCAGTGGAAAGCGGTGCCGATGCGATCATAATGGATGATGGGTTTCAGAATCCGGTTTTAGAAAAAACACTCTCTCTGATTGTAGTGGATGGCGCATATGAATTTGGAAACGGTCGTTTGATGCCGGCCGGACCTTTACGCGAGCCAATTGTAGATGGCTTAGCGCGTGCGGATGGGGTCGTCATCGTTGGGCCTATGAGTGAAAATAAAGGAATATTCGAAATATGCCGGACGGGAAAACCTATTGTCGGAGCACGGTTAGTCGTCGGAGATACGAATAAAATTGCCGGCAGAACGGTAATTGCTTTTGCTGGGATAGGTCGGCCGAGTAAGTTTTTTGATACGTTGCGCGAAATTGGTTGTGAGCTTGCTGCCAGGCACGAGTTTGCTGATCATCAGCCTTATAACGTCCGAGATATCGAGCCAATTATTAAACGAGCTTCCGATGCGGGGCTAATTGTAGTGACGACGGAAAAAGATTTCGTGCGAGTGCCTGAATCTTTGCGCTCGCATATCCTGCCTTTGCGAGTTGAAATTGAATGGGATGATGCCAATCAGATAGACGTATTGCTTGAAACGGTTATTTAGCTGCAGCGTCGGGCATGGGGGGCATGATGAGCGCTGGGTCGAGCCGCTGTTTGAACAGGTTTATCCGCCAATCTAGATGTGGCCCAGTGGACCGGCCTGTGGAACCGATAGTCCCAATTACTTGACCTTGTTCAACCCGCTGGCCCTTTTTTACAGAGAGGTTTTTCAAGTGCAAAAAAGCGGAGGTGAGGCCATAGCCGTGATCGATGATGATTGTGCCGCCGGAAAAATACATATCCTTATGGGCCAGTCGTATTATACCTGATGTAGGGGCAATGACCGCTGACCCCGCCGGAGCGGCAATGTCGATGCCGTAATGCGGGCGACTAGGTTTTCCGTTCAAAATCCGTTGGCTGCCATAAACACCGGTAATGGGCCCAACGGCGGGCCACCACCAATTCTTCAAGAAATGCGTTTCCGGCGTGTCAAACATACGCGCGGTGCGGATCATAATAGTTTCCCGCTTAATACGCTCTCTTACTTCTTTAGGAGGTGTAACTTTCAACGTCGGTAGGCCGTCGATTGTCTGAATTTTATATTTCCGCTTTGAGACTTTTAACGTTTCGCGCCGTTTTGTGCCGTCACGGTAAATTAATTCGAGGATTGCGGTTGGCTTTGCGTCACGGTTGAAGCCAATAATAAAGATTCCTTCTGGCGAGGCGCTAATACGTCTGCCTTCGAATTTGACCACTGTGTCTGGGTCGGTTTGACCAATGACCAAACCGCCTTGGGTAAATTTACCATTGAGAGTCAGCATTCCGGCTTTTGGAGAAGTGGCGACGAAACACAAAAGCAATAGAAACCACCTCACAGAAGTTCTCCTTGGCGTCCTTCACGGCTTATGTTTGTAGCTTTAATTAGGCGTTTTTTCTTCCCTTTAGAGGGTTTTTTCTTCCGCGACTGGTTCGATGGGTCTACTGGCTCATCTTTTTTGCCATCCGCTCCCGCGATCGTCGCGCCGCGTTTGCCATCGGCAAATTCAATAATGACGGTTTTGCCGGGCTCTGCTGCGGTGGCTGACGTGATTGGATTGCCAGACTTATCCCAGATGACAGTGAAACCGCGTTCGACGATTCGCTGAAATGATAGGCTCTCTAACAAGTCACCCGACGCCTTAAGGCGGTCTCGCTGACTTTTGAGAAATCTTTGTACGCTGTTTGAAAGTGACTGAGACTCTCGGGTCAGGCGCCGCTCGCCTTCTAAGACAATTTGTTGTGGCGGCTTGATTTGCTGGCTGAGTAACGAAACATGGCCGTTGTGATTTCTAATCATACGACCTCCGGCGACGAACAATCGTTCGATTGCGCTGTCGAGTCGTTGATTATAGCTTGCTAAGACTGTTGTAAGGTCGGGCAAGAGTCGTCCTAGACTTTCCGTGCGAACGCGTTTTTCTTCAATCTGTCGTGCCATGGCAGCGAACTGACGGTGGCTGAGATCCATTACGGCCGTTTGTAATTCTGTACGCACTGGCACAGCCATTTCTGCAGCCGCGGTTGGTGTGGCAGCTCGTTTGTCGGAGGCAAAATCTATTAGGGTAGTGTCTGTTTCATGACCTACTGCAGATATGATTGGGATGGTGGAAGCAGCTACCGCACGAACGACAATTTCCTCATTAAAGGCCCATAGATCTTCAAGGCTGCCACCGCCTCGTGCGACAATTATTAGGTCCGGACTCACTACAGGGCCGTCCTTAGGGAGGTTATTGAAACCGTTGATGGCGGCGGCCAGTTGTTGCGCTGCTGATTCCCCTTGAACCAAAACTGGCCACAGGACGACCGGCCGTGGGTACCTATCTGTAAGTCTCTGTAATATATCACGTATTACAGCTCCTGTTGGAGATGTGACAACTCCAATCCGGCTTGGAAGATAAGGAATGTTCTGTTTTCTATCGGGGTCGAACAGGCCTTCAGCGGTTAGTTTCTTACGCCGGTCTTCAAGCAATTTTAGGAGTGCGCCCTCCCCTGCGACTTCCATTTGTTCGATAACTATTTGATATTTTGACCGGGCGGCATAGGTCGTGATTTTACCTGAAGCAATTACTTCCAAACCGTCCTCTGGGATGATCGACAGACGACCTGCGACCCCTTTCCAACACACCCCGTCTATGACGGCGCTTTCGTCTTTGAGTGTCATGTAAAGATGGCCTGACGCGGCGCGTTTGAATCCAGATATTTCACCGCGCACGCGTATATAGCGATATGAATCCTCCACCGTGCGTTTGAGCGCAGACGAAAGTTCCGAAACGGTGAACTCCGCTTGGTTGGATTGGGGGTCGCGTAGATCTGGGCAAAAGTCGGTCATGATTTTCACTTGATATGATATGTAGTGGCGACGAATTTTGCAAAATGGAAGGATGAAATGGAGATTTTAGTCATCGGCTCCGGAGGGCGCGAACACGCTCTTTGCTGGGCGCTTTCGGGGTCGCCTCTGTGCGGAACACTTTATTGTGCACCCGGGAATGCGGGGATTGCAGCGGTGGCGGAATGTGTTGAAATAGACGCCGAGGATTTAGATGGAGTAATGACGCTGGTTACGGCGAAGAAAATCGATTTCGTCGTCGTGGGGCCAGAAGCGCCCTTAGTATTGGGTTTGGTAGATCGATTAAATTCGGCCGGTGTAAAATGTTTTGGTCCGACGGCGGCGGCCGCCCAACTTGAAGGCTCCAAAAGCTTCACCAAACAATTGTGTGCTAAATACGATATTCCGACCGGGGCATATAAGCGCTTTACCGATGTCGCAGAGGCGACAGCGTACATCTATGAAGAAGGAGCGCCTATCGTAGTCAAAGCCGATGGTCTCGCAGCCGGAAAAGGCGTCACGGTTGCGATGTCTATTGAAGAAGCAGTGGCGGCGGCTGAAGCTGCATTGGTCGGTGGTCGTTTCGGTGCTGCAGGCGCTTCGATCATTGTTGAGGAGTTTTTGGCTGGTGAGGAGTTGAGTGTTTTCGCAATCTGCGATGGTGAGAACGCGCTAATGCTGGCCTCTGCGCAAGACCATAAAGCGGCGTTCGATGGTGACAAAGGGCCAAACACCGGTGGTATGGGTGCCTATAGTCCTGCACCGGTGATGACAGATAGCTTGGCCGTTATAATAGAAGAGACAATCGTTCAGCGCACCGTTACCGCGATGAAGGCAGAAGGGATGCCGTTCACCGGTGTTCTGTTTGCTGGCCTTATGATTACGGATAATGGACCGCAATTGATCGAATTTAATGTTCGGTTTGGCGATCCTGAGTGTCAAGTGTTGATGATGCGATTGAAGTCAGACTTGCTGTCGGCTCTTGTCGCAGCCGCAGATGAAGAATTAAAGGATTTCGATCTTCGATGGCATGACCAAACCGCATTGAGCGTTGTTTTAGCCGCAAATGGCTATCCAGAGTCCTACGAGAAAGGTACTGAAATTTGCAAAGTGGATGATGCCGATGGCTTGGCTAATACGAAGGTCTTTCATGCTGGAACGGCGCGGGTTGAGACGGGCGAGTTGCAAGCGGTCGGCGGCCGCGTTCTGAATGTTACCGCACTGGGCGACAGCGTTACGGAAGCGCAAAAACGTGCTTATGAGGCGGTAGACACAATTGATTGGCCGGATGGATTTTGTCGCCGCGATATCGGTTGGCGTGCTGTAGCTCGAGAAGAAGGCTAATCTGGCCAACGTTTTTTTTTGAAAAAATCTATGAGGAGTGCTGCTGCGGCACTTTCATGAATGCCGCCATAAACGTCAGGTTTGTGATGGCAGGTGGGCTGTTCGAAAAAGCGTGGACCGTTTTCCACCGCGCCACCCTTCGGGTCGGATGCGCCGAAATAAAGGCGTCTGATATGGGCGTGTGCAATAGCGCTTGCGCACATAGCGCAAGGTTCGAGGGTAACGTAAAGGTCGCAATGGTCCAGCCGTTTTTGTCCCAGTGCCGCGCATGCCTTCTTAATAGCTTGCATTTCCGCATGAGCGGTCGGGTCCTTGAGCAGTTCAACTCGATTGCTGGCACGTGCGACAATTTCTTTTGTGCCCCCGTCCACAATAACTGCCCCGACGGGGACCTCGCCCCTTGAGGCGGCATCTTCGGCTTCCCGCAGTGCAATAGCCATATGTCGTGAATCAAGTACGTCCATAGTAAAGAAACTGCACGTTTGTTTTGGCCACGGTCAAGAACGGAGATAAATCATGATACGAACCGATTGCACTGAGGTTCGGAAATTCATAAGTTCCGCAATTGATATGGATGAAAAACCTGAACGTATTGCAAAAGTGATGGCGCGAGCTGGTTTGTGTTCGCGACGCGAGGCGGAACGCTGGATCTCCGCGGGACGCGTCGCTGTCGATGGCAAAATCCTAGAATCGCCTGCATTCGCCGTCACGAAGATCAATCGTATTGAGGTGGATGGCAACCCCATCGCACCGCCTGAGTCGACGCGTGTTTGGCGCTATCACAAGCCGGTAGGCGTAATGACTACCCAGCACGATCCAGAGGGTCGCCCCACTGTTTTCGAGTCGTTGCCGGCTTCGCTGCCGCGAGTGATTTCCGTTGGGCGACTTGATCTAAATTCGGAGGGATTACTGTTGCTCACGAATGATGGAGCGTTGGCGCGGAAATTAGAATTGCCATCTACTGGGTGGACTCGTCGCTATCGAGTCCGCGTACACGGTCGCGTTCAAGAGGATGAATTGGGATCTATGCGGAAAGGTATAACTGTTGCGGGTGTTCGGTATGCGCCGGTCGAGGTTGAGAAGGAGGGCCAAACTGGAGCGAATGCATGGTTAGCCATGGCGCTAAAGGAAGGCAAGAACCGCGAAATTCGGAAGTTGTGTGAAAATTTTGGATGGCGCGTTAACCGCCTTATTCGTACCGGCTTCGGTCCATTTCCGCTTGGAAAGTTGCCACGCGGGGCAGTTGAAGAAGTATCGCAACGTGTCGTTGCAGAGCAAACCGGCGTAAAATTTTCGAAACCTAAACGTCATGCGAATTATCGCCGGAAAGCATAAGGGGCGTGCAATCGCTACCCCGGCTGGGCGTGCCGTGCGTCCGACAAGCGACCGTGTACGGGAATCGCTCTTCAATATCTTGGAACATAGAGATCACGGCCCAGAGACAGTTTCGATTTTAAACGATGCAATTGTGCTCGATGTATTTGCGGGTAGTGGGGCACTCGGTCTCGAGGCACTAAGCCGTGGTGCGCGGCATTGCATTTTCATGGAGCAGTCTCGAACTCTCTGTGAAGGCCTAATGCAAACAATATCCATTTTTAAAGAAACCGAAACGTGTCAGGTCCTTCAGGTGGATGGCACACGGCCGCCATCGACAAGTGAAGCTGCATCCCTGGCTTTCTTAGATCCGCCTTATCGAAAAGATTTAATTCCGATATCTCTTGCGGCCCTGCTTGATCGGGGTTGGATCGACGGGCAAACGCTTTGTTGTGCAGAAATGGATGTCCGAGAGTCTTTTGAGATACCGCAAGGGTTTTCGGTGTTGGACGACCGGAGCTGGTCAAAAACTAGAATTGTTCTACTGCGGTGGATAGAAAACGACGGCTAGCGCCGGCCGAACAATTTTTCGATATCCGCCAGCTTGAGTTCTACATAAGTGGGGCGTCCATGATTGCATTGGCCTGAGTGAGGCGTAATTTCCATTTCGCGTAATAATGCGTTCATTTCTGTACCATTTAACAGGCGTCCAGCCCGCACGCTGCCATGGCATGCCATTGTCCCACAAACTTCAGAAAGTTTTTCCCTCAGCGCAAAACTATCACCCAGCTCCACCAGTTCAGCCGCTAGATCTTTGACTAGGTTTTGTACATCGATAGTGCCAAGTAACGCCGGTACTTCGCGTACGACTACGGCGCCTTCGCCAAAAC
>MDTE01028335.1_pt1 | contig 11885 bp, 9 predicted proteins | sample 811231 | NCBI WGS metagenome assembly MDTE01 (sample SAMN05326651, study PRJNA326480) | marine metagenome | isolation source: seawater | place: Indian Ocean: Red Sea | collected 2010
ACAGACACTGGTTTATAATGTGTTGCAAGTCCTGAATCATTATGCCATCCATAGAACTGACCTTCTTCATATCGCGTATATTGCATACTCTCACCATCAATACATTTCAGATCATATAAAAAGTTTTCTCTATTTGCCCTCATAATATAGTGCCAAATAAATCCTCCCACCCAATGAGTAGTAGGGATCCATGCATTCTGCGAATTTCTCTTGTCTTTGTTGAGAGCATCTCCATATATCTTGGAGTCTGCCATCTGGGGATCAAAGTTCTCTATTAATTCTTCTTCAATAATATCCACAACCTTCTCAGGAAGATCCGTGTAATACCACGTACTCTGATATGCCATATACCTATGATGTATTCAGTTTATTATATAGCAGTTTCAAAGAAGTGTCAATTTAATATTGATTAAAACTTTCAATCATGTTATAATTTTAGAAAAATCAGAAGAAATGAAATCATATTACTTTTTAGCAGGATTACCTAGATCTGGTAATACATTACTCTCATCTATCTTAAATCAAAATCCAGATCTTATGGTGTCTGCTAATAGTTTTATGTGCGATCATCTTTTTGCTACTGCTAAATTACAATTTGATAATAGATATAAAAATTTTCCAGATGAAAAATCTTTAATCAATCTAATTCAAGGATCACTTGAATCCTACTATAAAGATTGGGAAGCAAAACACATTATTGATAGGGGTCCTTGGGGCACACCACCAAATCTTTTTATTTTACAAAACTATTTAATAGATGAACCAAAAATTATAGTAACAGTTAGAGATATTGTCGAGATAATAACATCATTCATTAGAGTAAATCCAAAACAACTTATGGTCTTACACGATAAACAGGTAAAAGAAGGAAAAAGATTCCTAAAAACATATAAAGATAAAACTGAATTAATGTGTGAAATGATAATGGACCCTACTGGTCAGCTAGAACATGCTCTTTTTTCTCTTTCAAATTTGTTAGAAGAAGAAAATAGAAAATATCTTCATATTGTTGAGTATAACGATTTGGTAAATGACACAGAAAATACTATCAAATCAATTTATGAGTTTTTAGAACTTGATTACTACTCACACAACTATAATTATATTCATCAATTTTCAGTAAATGGAATTGAGTATGATGATAGTTTCTATGGTGGAGATTTACACAAGGTAAAAAAGAAAATAAAACCAAAAAAATATGAGGTGAGTGATTATTTACCACCACACCTCATTAAAAGATATTCCAATATTGAATTTTGGAAATAATTAAATTGAATATCTAACTATAACAATACCACTTCCACCCCACTGTCCTCTTTTATCTGAAGGATTATTCCAACCATAGCAAGCACCGCCGCCGCCACCGCCAGTATAACTTACTCCAGCAGGGTATGGAGTATTATATCCCCCACCTCCAGGAATCACACCTTGTCCAGGTCCACCACCACCCACTCCACCTGCACCACCAGCATATACAGAAGAATAAGCACCACCGCCGCCACCACCTCCATAATAACCAGCAGCAACAGCAGTATTCCATGCAGCAGTTAATGTTGATTGCAGCGCTGGCGGTGCATTACTATAAATCTCTGTTCCAGGGAAGTCAGTAAATAGTCTACCGGCACCGCCAGCGCCGCCAACAGTAGTAGGGCCATTAGCACCAACAGCACCAGAACCGCCACCGCCACCGGCACCATAGTGACCGCCCGTACCACCAACATTACCATATGCAGTACAATCACTAGGAACAGGTTGTGGTGTTACAGCCGTGCCTGGAGTTGAATTATTATAACCTGAATTCCCTCCAGAAGATCCACCAGCAAGACCGATTGCAGCAGCATTATATGAACCCCCTCCACCACCACCAATTGCGGTTATACTGCCAAAGGTTGAGTCTCCGCCATTATCTCCTTTATCATGAAGGGCTGGTCCACCATACTGCCCAGCAGCACCAATAGTAACAGCAGTGGTAAGAGTGTCCTGAACAAAACTACCTTCTACAACTCCACCAGCGCCACCGCCAGCGGAATAGTATGCGGAACCACCACCGCCACCACCAGCAACAACTAATATTTTAATATCTTTATCTATTCTGTTAACGGTAAAATCACCAGGAGATGTAAAAACATGCCAGGCAGTGCCCCCGTCAGTGCTAGTGACTTTTGTACCTCCTCCTGCTGCGAAAAGACCACTAATTTCATTACCCAAAATACTAGTTTTAAAATAATTTATTAATTTGCCTGTTGTCCTACCGTCAGAAGATCTTAATGGAGCCATTTATCAAGCCTCCTTATCACCAGTAATCAGGACATTAACATCCTGAGAAGTTGCTGTTACTTGTAATGTATCACCATCAGTATCCAAAACAATTGGATATGCTGGTTCTAGTAATGCTGTCTCATCTGCCGCAAGAGCAACCTTAAACATTTTAGTAGCATTAGCAGCACTGCCACCATTAGGCACCACAAATACATCTGCGGTTGCAGTTGACCCACTAGGTGAGAACAACATAATAGATTTAATATAGACCTTTTTACTACTCGCAACAGTGATAATTGTACCAGTAGCACCAGAGGCCACTACCGTAACAGGTGCAAGTTTTCCTCTTTCCAATGCCATGACTTCTTTTTTTTAATTATTTAGTAAGATTAACCACCACCATATAACCAAGTATCAAACTGACTCCAACTTTCAATACCACTAAGTGCTGACCCATCTCCAGAGAATGATGTAGCAGTTACAACACCAACAGCATTAATACCACCAGCAAGAACTTTAATTCCTGTCCTTGCCGTTACAATACCAACAGAATCAACGTTTGTTACATCTTCATAAGTGATTGTTCCACCAATAGAAACATTACCATCAAACTGCGAATTCCCTGCAAATGTTGATACACCAAGAACTTTAATTGTATTTGATACAACATAATCTGTAGCAGCAATACCCGTTAAGTTTGCACCTGATCCATAAAATGAAGTAGCACTAACAATACCAGTACTACCATATACGGTAACAGCAGTACCCACTTGGAGCATACCTTGAGGATTGGTAGTTCCTATACCTACCCGATCATTATCATTATCAATTTTTAAAGCAGCGCCATCAGTTCCTATTCCAGTACCAAAATCCGCTAATCTGGTTGCATTGGTAATCGCCATTATACCATCTTTTTAGTTACTTTTTACTTATTTATTCAATATCTATATAGATTAATTTCTATAGATCTGCAATTTCTAGAACATCAATAACCACAGTCTTACCAGCACCAACTGTTACTGCAATACCAGATGCAATTGTTACTTGAGGAATTACACTAACAATAATTGAAGTATTAACCCCAGCATTACTAGTATCTAAAACAATATCCTGATCAACAGTTACATATTTATCAATATAACTGAAAGGAGATGCGGTATCATCATCATAAGCAATAGCAGTTCCTAAACCACCACCGCCACCACCACCAGAAATACTAATATCAACAGTACTTCCATTCATTGCAAAGGTATTACCAGTACCAATAAAATTCAATGTCTTTGCAGCACCAACTACAGTACCAGCAGACTGAATACCAATCGCAGCGCCAGTAACAGTTCCACCAGTAATAGTTCCAGTAACTGTTAAGTCACCACTAATACTCTGAGTAGATTCACCAGATGGTTTAATAGTATTAACAACATTAAATGAATCAAAAACTGCAAACTCAAGAACATCACCTACCGTTGCAGCAGATAATAAGGTTACAGTAGAACCATCAGATGCAGTAAAATCTCTTCCATCAACAAGACGAGTACCATTACGATATACTCCAATCTCATTAATTCTATACCCATTATTTACCGTAAATAAAGTTTGCCCTGCAGTAGCAATTACACTAATGTTCTTAGTAGCAATATTGGGTGTTAAATTTAGAGGTCTTCCTATTGCCATCTGATTTCTTTTTTAGTTATTTATTCGATTAACATTTATCATCTGACTAAAATTTTTGTGTCGGATATGGAAGTACCAGCAACTACAGATGGAGTATCTGCTGTTGTAGTAAGAATACCAGTTTGACCAACATAATATTTTTTAGCTGTTGTGAGTCCAGATTGACCACTATTTACTCCACCTAGAACAGTTACTTTACCTGTTGCTGCATTAGCAATAGCTTCTCCTGCTATACCAATATAGTTTTCAGCAGTGAGGTTGGTTGCTGAACTTGTAGAACTAAGAACAACTGCTGTACCCTTACTAGAGCTGCGATAAACAATAACTGTTTTACCATTGTCGGGATCATATGCGGATGAAGTATATCCAATAGTATCAGATTCAAATACAACAGGAGTACCAAAACTAATACTGGTTCCACTTACAGTTCCAAGAATTGATGTACCATAACTAGAGTTACCCCAATCACGATAAGAAATAACTACTTTATCATTAGTGCTATCATATGAAACTGTAATAAAAGTACTATTAGCAGAATTAAATACAACAGGAGTACCATAACTAATTGATGTACCACTTACAGTTCCAACAACTGCTGTACCATAATCAGAATTACCATAATCCCGATAAGCAATAACTACTTTACCACTACCAACATATGCGGCTTGAACAACGGTAGTGGTAGCAGATTCAAATACAGCAGCAGTACCAAAACTAATTGATGTACCACTAACAGTTCCAACTATTGCTGTTCCATATTCAGAGTTGATAGCATCCTGATAAGCAATAACTACTTTATCATTAGTAGTATCAAATACTGCTGAAGTAGTAGTAGAAGCAGCAGATTCAAATACAACAGCAGTACCAAAACTAATTGATGTACCACTAACAGTTCCAACTATTGCTGTGCCATAATTATTGTTACCCTGATCCTTATAGGTAATAACTACTCTATCATTAGTGCTATCATATGTGATTGATGAGTCGTTAATTATCGCAGATTCAAATACAACAGGAGTACCAAAACTAATTGATGTTCCACTTACGGTTCCAACAACTGCTGTACCATAAGAATTGTTATCATCATCCCGATAAGCAATAACTACTTTACCACTACCAACAAATGTTACTCTGGGGTAGTCAGTAGCACCAGATTCAAATTCAACAGCAGTACCAAAACTAATACTAGAACCACTTACAGTTCCAACAATTGCTTTACCTTTAAGAGAGTTACTATTATCCGCATAAGCAATAACTACTTTATCATTGGTGCTGTCATATGCGACTGCATTATAATAAAGTGAATTGGGTGAATCATAGAAAACAGGAGTACCAGCCTCTGGAGTGTCAGAAGTTGTTAATGTAACAATACCTACAGTTCCATCAGTATTAAGAACTACTGTTTTTCCATTATCAATAGTACCACTTGCAACAAAATTCTTTGTACCAAGTTCTATACCAGTTAAATTAGATCCATCACCATAATAAGTTACTGCTGCTCCTGCCATGGCAGTAACAACTCCAGAAAGAACTTCAATACCACTTCTTGCAGTAACTATTCCAATTGAATCTACATTCGTTACATCTTCATAAGTTAATGTCCCACCAATAGAAACATTACAATCTGAAAAAGTAACTGTATCACCACTGGTTGGTTTTATAGTATTAGCTACTAAAGTTGGCATGAGTTTATTTTTTAGTTATTTAGTTATCTAATTAATATTTCTGTACTTGAAATAGAAGTACCAGCAACTACTGATGGAGTACCTGCAGTTGTAGTAAGAATACCAGTTGGAGCAACATAGTATGTTTGAGCTGTAGTAAGTCCAGATTGACTCGAATTTACTCCACCTAGAACATTTATTTCACCTGTTGCTGCATTAGCAATAGATTCTCCTGCTATACCAATATAGTTTTCAGTAGTAAGGTTGGTTGTTGTACTTGCAAGTTTCAAAACAAATCCTCTACCATAGTTAGGAGTATCACCAGTATAAGCAATAACTGTTTTATTAGCAGTGGTATCATATGTGGAAACAGGTGTCCCACTACCAGCATGATGAGTTTGTAAAGTATTATGACTACCCCAACTAATTGATGTTCCACTTACAGTTCCAATAACTGCCGTAAGAGTGTTGGAGGGCGCGTACTTATTATAAGTAAGAACTACTTTCATTTCATCAGGATCATATGTAGTTACGCAATGATCCGTCTGACCTGCATCATCAAATACAACTTCACTACCAAAACTAATTGATGTTCCACTTACGGTTCCAACACATGAATAACCATTCCAACTTTGCCCCCCATCCACATAAGCAACAACTATTTTTTGAGCATTCTCATCCCATGACATTGCAATACTGGAACTTTGAGCAGCATTAAATGTAGCCTCAGAACCAAAACTAATTGATGTTCCACTTACGGTTCCAACAATTGCTTTACCATAATGAGAATCATTCCAATCTCGATAACCAATAACTACTTTACTAGATCCAATATATACAGTTGCCCTCTCCATCTCCCGAGCATGATCACCTTTAAATTCAACAGCAGTACCAAAAGTAATTGATGTTCCACTTACGGTTCCAACGCGTGCCCATCCCGAATTATTAGTAGAGGCGTATAAATCCCTATAAGCAACAACTACTTTGTCATTGCCACTATCATAACAGGATCCTATATCATCAGTAGAACCAGTAGAATTAAATGTAGCAGCACTACCATAAGTAATTGATGTACCACTTACGGTTCCAACAATTGCTCTCCCCTCGTCATTTGGGTTATCATAATAAAAAATAACTACTTTACTACTACCAACAAATGACATTGCAGTATACCAAGTAGAACCAGAATTAAATACAACAGGAGTACCAAAACTAATTGTATCTCCACTTACGGTTCCAACAACTGCTGTTCCATAATTTGAGTTGCCTTGATCCTGATAAGCAATAACTACTTTATTATTGGTGGTATCAAAGGCGCATGACATTCCTGAAACAGTACTCGTTGTAAATGTAGTCGCGTCACCAGCGCTTGGAGGAACATTAGTTTGTGTAACAATACCAACAGTTCCATCAGTATTAAGAACTACTGTTGCACCATTATCAATAGTACCACTTGCAACAAAATTCTCTACACCAGATTCAATACCAGTTAGATTTAACCCACTACCATAATAAGTTACTGCTGCTCCTGCTATGGCAGTAACAATACCAGAAACTTCAATACCACTTCTTGCAGTAACTATTCCAACTGAATCTACATTCGTTACATCTTCATAGGTAACTGTTCCACCAACAGATACATTACAATCTGCAAAAGTGACTGCATCTCCCCTTCTTGGCTTTATAGTATTAGCTACTAAAGTTGACATTAGTTTATTTTTTAGTTATTTATCATCTAACTTTAATTTTTGTAGATGATATAGAAGTACCAGCAACTACCGATGGAGTATCAGCAGTGGTAGTAAGAATACCAGTTTGACCAACATAATATGTTTTGGCCGTTGTTAAACCAGATTGACTTGAATTTACTCCACCAACAACATTTACTTTACCTGTTGCTCCATTAGCAATAGATTCACCTGCTATACCTATGTAATTTTCAGTAGTAAGGTTGGTTGCTTGACTTGTAAAACCAAAAACAACTGATGTGCCTTTATTAGAATTGCCATCATCCTCATAAGAAATAACTATTTTATCATTATCAGGATCATATACACTGCTATTGTAATTGGCTTCATCAGTATCATATACTAGAGCACTACCCCAAGTAATATCAGTTCCACTTATAGTTCCAATCTTAGCTGTGCCAGCTCCAGAGCTACCATCATTTCTATAAGCAACAACTACTTTGTCACTAGTACTAGAATATGAGAGTGCATTATAAAGCGTTGATGCACCAGAATTATATACAGAAGCAGCACCAAAAGTAATACCAGTTCCAGTTACAGTTCCAACCTTAGCTGTACCCTGATTAGAGTTACCAACATCTCTATAAGCAACAATTACTTTATCATTAGTACTATCATATGTGATTGCAGACTGGCTGCTTGAATTAGATTCATATTCAGCAAGAGTACCAAAAGTAATACTGGTTCCACTTACGGTTCCAACAACTGCTTTTCCTTTATCATTGTCACCAGCATCATAATAAGAAATTACTACTTTATTACTGCCAATAGGTACAGATGATAAACCATTAGATTGTCCAGATTCAAAAGTAGCAGCACTACCATAAGTAAGAGAAGGACCATTCGCACCATCAACCAATCTTACATCATCAATTAAGATTTCATTAAAAATTGCAACTCCAGCACCAGTCTTTTGTAACTCAAATGAAGTAAGATTACCACTACCTGGCAAAAGATCTGTCATATCTGTAACACCATTACATACTCTAGCAGTTAGGGATCCACCATTAAATCCCCAATTCTGACTATTACTACCGTTTGATTGTGCATTTACTTTGAAACTTGTAATAGAACTGATTGGTATGGGTGGATCAAAAGTAATTGAACCAATGTCATCTACAGCAGTTGTTTCTGCATACCAACCTAGATTATAACTAAATCCCGCCCATTTCCGAAGCAGATTGGTGGAAGAAGCAGCACTCCAAGTTCTTCCGTCATTTGGGAAGGCACTAGAATTACCTGCACCTACAGTTCCAACAATTGCTTTACCATAACCAGATTGGCCCCAATCATTATAAGCAATAACTACTTTATCACTACCAATAGATGAAACTAGATTCCAGTTAGTTGAAGAAGATTGAAATACAGTAGCAGTACCAAAACCAATAGTATTTCCACTTACATTTCCAACAATTGCTGTTCCATAATAAGAGTTATTATAATCCTGAAAACCAACAACTATTCTACTACTACCAATATATGCTACTGAAGTATACTCCATTCTACCAACTATCTCTCCCCCAAATACAACAGGAGTACCAAATGTAATTGTATCTCCACTTACAGTTCCAACAACTGCTGAACCAGCATAAGTATAAGGGCTATCAGGATCAGAATAAACAATAATTACTTTATTATTATCAGTATCATATGCGGATCCCATATATCTTCCATGATCGTCAAATACAACAGGATCTCCAACACCTGGATTACTAGTAGGCACCATTGTAACGATCCCAACAGTTCCATCATCTTTAATGATTACTGTTTTTCCATTATCAATAGTACCACTTGCAACAAAATTAACTACACCAGATTCAAGACCGCTTAAGTTTGCCCCACTACCATAATAAGTAGATGCAGTAACAATACCAGAAACTTCAATACCACTTCTTGCTGTAATCAGTCCAACAGAATCTACATTTGTTACATCATCATAAGTAAGTGTTCCACCAACAGATAAATTACAATCTGAAAAAGTAACCGTGTCTCCACTAGTTGGCTTTATAGTTTTAGCTACTAAAGTTGACATTCATTTATTTTTTTAGTTATTTAGGATAATTAAGGAACTGTAGTAAGAGTATTAACATAAGGACTAAGTGTAGTGTTATCTACAGTATAACTAGCATCACTACTAGTTCCTGCTGCATCCGTATTAGTTTGACTGCTAGAAGTATCACTGGAAGCTGCGACACTAAAAGTTACACCACCAGTAGGTGCAGCATATGTCCAATCCCCATAAGTTCCTGTTAATGATCCATCAGTAGGCAAACGCCATAAGTAAAATCCTTCAACTTCACCAGAACTATGTGAGGAATTATTACACCTGAATGAGACCATCATAGCATCAGCACTTCCCGTTGTATCTATTTCAATCATAAATTGTCCATAATAGTCAGTAAGTGTAGTACTAAATCTTCTAACCCATGAAATAGATGGGTTAGCAGGATCAGTAGTAACATCAAGTTTTAGTATAATATTATTTGTTTGACTAGCAGAACTCTGCGACGCTGAATCACGGGGGTTATAATATAAATTATCATCAGAATCAATCGCAAGACAGTATCCTGAATTCAGAACACCTGTATCATTACTTGCTACAATAGTCTTTGCCCATTGAAATGTTCCTGAACTATTAAATTTAGCAAAATAATTCTGTTGCGTTTGGTTACTATCGGTAGATTCTCCTGCCACATATACATTACCTGAAGAATCAACTACACAAGTCCTGAACCGTAGACTCTCCCATGTGGTAGTATCAGCTGCTTTGCGATGTGCTTGCCATGTGAGTGATCCTGCGTCACTATATTTAAAAAGACATCCTTGTTGATTATAGTTGGTGTTATCCTCATACCTATATCCACACAGATATAAATTATCTGAACTGTCTATCGTCAACCACGTTGGAATAGGAGTAAAGAGCCAATTAGTGCTATACCCTTGAGTTCTCATCCATTGCCTAGTTCCAGTATTATTAAATTTTTCAATAAATGAAACAGGTGAAGCAAGATTATCCTTACCCCTTCTATACAGATCTCCACTGCTATCTACCACTTGAGAGTGCCAATATTGACTCGTACTACTATAAGCAGAACTATTAAGGTATCTTCCAGAACCCGCAGCAGAAAAATCTAAGGTAGACCCATCTGTTCCAGATAATTTAGCAGTATATATTTGAAGTGCGCTGGAACTAGATCCTTCATTATATGTAACAAAAACATTACCAGAAGAATCTACCGCAACATCAGAAGAATAAATATATTGTCCAGGTCCATTAGTTCCACTTCCTTTGATTTGTTTAACCCATTGAGTCGCACCAAACTTATCAAATTTAAAAACCGCAGCATGACAATTAACAGCAGGGTCCGTATTAGCTGCAGGGACACCCCAAAAAATTGCATCTGATGTGGCTTTAGGAACACCGTTATAAAGGTTGTCTGCTGAATCATAGGGAACAACATTCACATACCAATACTCAGAACCACCACCACCAATCACAAAAAGGCTTGTTGCTCCACCACCAAATCCCGCTAATCCTTGAAATCCCATATTAAGAACCTTTCACTTGATTTGCAATAACTACATATGTAGCACTTCCTGTCTTAATGATATTAAATGTATAAACATCATATCCACTACCACCACCATCAGTTGGAGCACTACCACCTACCCAACTTTCAGTTACAGAAGCAGCCCCAATAGTTATATGATTTATAAAAGCAGTTGTTGCATTAACAGCAGTAATAAGAGTAACAGAAGTCATATCTCCTGTTTCTAAATCTACATTCAATCCATTAGAAGATGTAATATCTATAGTAGTACCTGTTCCTCCTAAGTTTGCTGTATTTAAGAAAACATTTCCATCATCTAAACTTATATCATTAGTAGTACTCCATGCTGTTGTTACAATCTTACATCGTTCTACTAAAATACCATTACTCAGAAGAATACCACCATTTGAGGTGATTTTCATTCTTTCACTACCAGCAGTTTCTGCTGTAATTGTATCAGCACTTGGGAATCTTATTGCTGTATTTGTATCCCCAGTATGAATTATCTTATCTGCTATTGACACATCATTGGCTGATACATCTCCAACGAATGTAGCATCTCCTGTTCCTGTGATAGTAGCTTTTAATGCACCACCACCATACCCTAAAAAGAGGTTTCCACTAGTTTGGTCATTTTCAGCATAAATAGTTGCTCGACCTGCTACTGTTGAATCATTATAAGCAGCAAGACCTATACTATCAAGAGTACCTGAACCAACGTTGACTCTTTCATTAGCATCTATAGCACCATTAAAAGTAGAAACACCAGCTGTTACAACAAGACCTCCAGTAGTAACTCTAACTCCTTTACCTGCAGTAACAATACCAACGGAATCTACATTAGTTACATCTTCATATGTTAATGTTCCACCAACAGTAACATTTCCACTGAATTTTCCATCAGTTGCTGTAATAACACCAGTAATATTTGCTCCACCCGATCCAGTTATATACTTACCATTAAGATCTAAATTACCACCAAGTTGAGG
>MDTE01041976.1_pt1 | contig 11884 bp, 11 predicted proteins | sample 811231 | NCBI WGS metagenome assembly MDTE01 (sample SAMN05326651, study PRJNA326480) | marine metagenome | isolation source: seawater | place: Indian Ocean: Red Sea | collected 2010
CTTCTTATTTTATTATTCTTTCATTGTTTCTATTTATCAACTCTAATAAATATTCACCGTACCCACTGCCCATTTTATTTACAGATAATTCTCTCACTTTCGTGTCATTAATCCAACCATTTCTCCATGCTATTTCTTCGGGACAGGCTATTTTTAGTCCTTGCCTAAGTTGTAAAGTTCTTATATAAGATGATGCTTGATGCAATGAGTCACTTGTCCCAGTATCTAGCCAAGCCATGCCTCTACCCATGATTTCTAATTTTAAACTACCCTCCTCTAAATAAAGTTGATTAATAGAACTTATTTCCAATTCATTGCGACTTGATGGCTCAATTAAAGCAGCTTTTTTGCATACTGTAGAGTCATAAAAATAAAGGCCAGTTATTGCGTAATTGCTTTTAGGCTCTCTAGGTTTTTCTTCGATGCTTAAAACTTTACCTTTTTTAGTAAATTCTACAACTCCGTATCTTTCAGGGTCACTCACTGGATATGCGAATAAATGAGCACCTTTAGTTTTAGATGAAACTTTCCTTAATTGGTTAATCAACTCATTTCCATGAAATAAATTATCTCCCAAAATCAATGTTACGGGAGAATCATTAATAAACTCTTTACCAATTAAAAAAGATTGAGCTATACCTTGAGGTTTTTCTTGTATTTCATAAGAAAGCTTAATGCCAAAGTTTGATCCATTTCCAAACAAATTCTTAAAAAGATTTACATCATTTTTGTTTGATATTATTAATATATCCTGAATCCCTGCAAGCATTAGTGTGCTTAAGGGATAAAAAATCATTGGCTTATCATAAACATTTAATAAATGTTTATTTATAGTTATTGTTGTGGGATAAAGGCGTTTCCCAGTCCCACCAGCCAATAAAATGCCCTTTCTCATCAATTTTTATTTTAAACTTAAACAATTTACTACAATAAATGTCCTCAATTTATTATTGTATATTCTTAATTTATCAACTTTTAAAATTAAATAAATAATAATTAATATATAATTAAAACTTTACAAATAATACTTAATAAAAATGATCCAAGACTTATCTATTGTAAGTTTTTCAGATAAAAATTATTATAAGAAACTTGTTAAAAGCATAAGGAATTCAGGTTATTGCATTCTTAAAGACTACATATGTATTGCTGATCTTAAGAAACTTGATGATTTTTGTAATCTAGCCGTATCAAATCCAAATAATCTTGCAGAAGAATATCTTAATGGAAAACTTGCATCACTTGAAATTTCTCTAGACGAGGATTCAAATAGTATTTCTTATTTGATTAAACAGAAAATAAAGAAAATTATTAAATACAATTCCCTTCACCCCAAAAGAAAATTTAATCATAAACTTAAAAATCAATTCCAATCAATATTGTCAATTAATAAATTAGAGGATTTAATTAAAAAACTAAAATATGATTTATATTATTCAACTTATAACGAAAAACGAGTATATATTACTTTAGACAATAAGTTTACATCTCATAGTGCTCAAAGCCCTCATTTTGATTGGCGACCCTCTTTGAAATCGATGATTTACTTAGATGATTGTGAAGAAATAAATAAGGGAGGTTTACATTACCTACCTAAGTCACACAAAAACAATTTAAATTTAATAGGTTCCAAAAGGTTAAATGGATTATTTCCGGGCAAAAATGATGCAGACTCATATTCTAAAAAATTTTTAAAGAAAAAAATTAAATTTAATTATTGTGGAGCCAAAAGAGGTTCAATTTTATTTTTTAATACCGATGGATTTCATTTTCAAGGTCAAAATAGCCAAATTAAATTTAATAGAATAATTCGCATACACTCTTATATACATAAATTAAATTTAAAAAAATAATTTTATATTAATTCTTTTTTTAATTGATTTATTCTGTCGATATAACGATGATTCTGAATTGCCCTTTTTCTAGCCCTCATGCCTATGTCGTAAGCTTTATCGGGGTTTTCTAGACAAAATTTAATTTTTTCTCTGCATTCCTCTTTTGATGAGTAGGTTAGTATTTCATAATCAGGGATAAAAAGATCTTTTATGTTCTTAAAGTTTTCTGTTATTAAGCAGGTGCCAACACTAGCAGCTTCAAATAATCGCATATTTGCTGATCGTTTTTTTGCAAATTTGGCATGAACATTTAAGGTGCATATATATTTTGATAATGAAATCAACATATCTTTTCCATATAGTTGTTTATTTAAATTTTCAAACAGAGGATTCCTCATCTTAGAAATTTTTAATTGAATTTTTTCTAATTTTCTTGCAGGAAAATTAGCCTTTTCTAAATATTGAATAATCTTATAAATTTTGCTTGAATTGTAATTCGAAGAATACAGATCTATTGGTACGTTATTTTTTAAAAGATACGTTATCAATATTTTTCTTTCTTCATGAATATTAGATATCAAAGAACCAAAAAAGCTGCATCTTTTAATTTTCTGAGCCAAAAACTTATTTTCAATATCAAATCCTTCATCAGGACATGAATGATAGACCAAAACAGTTTTGCCTTTATAGGGTTCCTCAACGAAAGCAGGGCTGCAAGCAATTATATGGTCATAAAGGTTTAATAGGAGATAATCTTCATTTTTAACTTGAGCGCAATAGTGACAAATAGTTCTTAATTCATCAAAGTTATCTTTTAAAGTTTTAAGTGCATTGATAGAAAGTGATTTGGGTTTTTCTGACAATAAGTATCTAGGTTTGAATAATTCAATTTGATTTAAAATATATTTTTTAATCTCATTTTCGGTAAATAAATTAATTTTATTAATTATTACGATTAATAATTCTTCCCCAGTAAGAATTAATTGTTTTGCAAAGTTATGAGCCCAAGAAGACTTATCTATAAAATCAAATATTTTTTCATCTAATTTACTGAATTTAAATATACCTTTATGAGCAAACTTAGTACTCTCTATTAAAAAGACTATTTTCATTAATCACAATTTGTTATTAAAGAAATTCTTTACATTTTGTATGATGTAATTCTGATCTTCCAAAGAGAGTTCTGGATAAAGTGGTAAGGCTAAAATTTCATTACACACAATAGAAGATATTGGGAATTCTGCACTTGATAAATTCAATCTTGAATAGCAACTTAACAAAGGAAGAGGTTTAGGGTAATTAATGGTTGTTGAAATTCCGTTAGATTCTAGAAAAGTTTTCAATTCATCTCTATAGGCAGTTCTTATTGTAAAGAGATGATATACATGTTCAGTAGATTCTTTTTCAAATGGCAACTTTAAATCTCCAATATTAGAAAGCTCCTTTAAATATTTTTTTGCTAATTCTCTTCTTTTATTAGTCCATTCAGATAAAAATTTTATTTTAATATTCAGAATCGCAGCTTGAATTGAATCTAATCTACTATTAATCCCTTCAACAATATGCTTATTTTTACCTCCATGGTTTGCAAATGATTTCATCCATTTAGCCTTTTCATTGTCATTAGTGATAATACATCCGGCATCACCAATTGCTCCTAAATTTTTGCTTGGATAAAATGAGAATGTCCCTGCCAAACCAAATTTACCCGTATAGGTATCTTTATATTTTGCTAAATGCGACTGTGCACAGTCTTCGATTATCCATAATTTATACTTTTTAGCAAGATTTAAAATTGAATTCATTTCACAAGGTTGTCCATAAATATGAACAGGTAAAATTCCAACAGTATTTTTATTAATTAGTGGTTCAATCAATTCTGGGTTTATGCAATAAGTTTCAGGATCAATATCGCAAAATACGACCTTAGCTCCAGCATGCGTTATCGCCTCAGAAGTTGCAATCCAAGATAGTGATGTAGTAATTATTTCGTTCTCTGGCTTAAGTTTTAAGGACTTTAAAGCAATATAAATAGCATCTGTCCCATTGGCACAAGATACACAATTTTTAATTTCAAGTTTAGAAGAGAAGTTACTCTCAAACTCGCTTACTTCTTTACCACCTATAAATGATGAATTATCTAGAACATTATTTAAAGCATTTTCAATTTTTGTTTTTAAATAATCATGTTGAGCCTTTAAATTTACAAATGGGATATTTCTTTTAGTCATATTTATAAATTTGGATTTTCTCTGAGAAATCTAGCAGGATTCCCTGCATAAATTCCAGGTTTGATTATATCTTTAGTAACAACAGATCCGGCTCCTATTACTACATCATCACAAATTCTTACTGGTAGTATCGTAGAGTTACTTCCAATAAAGACTCTGCTTCCTACGAAAGTTGGCTCCCAAATTGATTTATCACCCATAGCAGGTCTTCCAATTGAAAATTTATCATTTGTAAACTTCACTCCATGTGAAATTACACAATCATCGCCAATATTGACCATTTCACAAACAAAACTATGAGATTGGATTTTTGTTCTATTGCCAATCAACACATCTTTTTGAATTTCAACAAAAGGTCCAATTGAAACATCATCACCTAATTTACACCCATATAAATTAACAGGTTTAACAACAACAAAATTTTTCCCATATTTTATATCTAGAATAACTGAATCTTTTTGGTTAAACATAATAAAGTATTTAAAAAAAGATAGTCTAGTATCCCATTTTTACAGGTTTACCAGTTTTCATTGATTTATAAATGGCAGAAATTAGTTCAACACTTTTCTTACCTGATAATCCATCAATTAAGTTTGGACCATTATTAATAATTGAATTAATAACATGATCGTAATAAGCCTTATGGCCAAAACCATATACGTTAGGGGGGTTAACAGAATATTTCTCTTTGATTTCATTATCTTCAATTGATGAAGTTTGAAATTCCCAATGTTTTATTTCATTCATTGCAAAACCGCCAACCTCAACAATTCCATTTTCTCCTAATATTGAAATTGATCCTTCTATATTTTTAGGTCTTGTTGCAGTAGTGGCTTCAATTATCCCTAATGCACCATTTTTAAACTTAAGGTTTACAACTGCTGTATCCTCGGCCTCTATTTTAACAAGTTGTGTAGCTCCAATTGCATATACAGTTTCAACATCCCCCATCATCCATAAGAGCATATCAATATGATGACTGGCTTGATTAGATAAGACACCTCCATCATATTCATAAGTACCTCTCCAATTTGCTTCATCATAATATTCTTGTTTTCTGCACCATCTAACTCGTACAGTCCCAAGCACTAATTTCCCAAATCGATTCTCATCGATAGCCTCTTTTAATTTAACTATTGGCAGATTAAATCTATTTTGTTTGATAACAAAAAGTCTAATTCCTGCTAAATCGCATTTTTCTATCATTTTTTCTGCATCTTCTAAGTTTAAAGCCATAGGTTTTTCTAAAATTATATGTTTTTTGTATTTAATGATATCTAAAACATTCTTTGCATGATTTCCACTTTCAGTAAGCACAACAATTACATCAGGCTTTGTTTCATCAATCATTTGGTGCATATCCGTAAAATATGGAACTCCAAAAATTTCACCAATATTTTTTGCTTTTTGTTGATCTAAATCACATACTGAATTCAAAATTGCTCCCTTTATCTGCTTATTTCCAAGCAACTCAGAATGTCTCTTTGCAATTCTGCCACATCCGATCAAAGAAAACTTTAAAGTCATATGTTTTCAAAAACTATCTAATGGTAACCTAAAATCAAAATTAAAATCTAAAATCAGATTTTTTGTATATTTATGTCTTGAAATATTAATGTACTAAATGTATTAGAATAAAGTCTATAATTTTGACTTTTCATAAAATTATATATTGGTTTATCTAGTACTTCTGTAATTGGCTTTCCTTGATAATTAAGAGATTCAATAAGCACATATGATGGTCTATATACATTCCAATCATTTGAGGAGAGGATATCCATTTCTAAACCCTGGCCATCAATATTCATAAAATCTATAGTTTTATTTGTCTCAAGGTTTTTAGAAAAAATTTCTTTTATAGTAGAAACTTTTATTTCTTTTTTACTTTTTAATTTAGAAACCATCATCCTTTTTCGAGACATCTCTAAGTCAAAAGTATTTAATGCAGGTTGTTCAAATTCATAATAAATTAAATTTTGATTTGAATTTGCAACACCTAATTCTAGGTTAATATCCCTTGGTCTATGCCTATCGAATAATTTCTTAGTGCCTGGAAGAGGATCTATATTTATACCATTCCAACCTTTTTTGTAAAACAAAAAAGTTGAAGAAAACCTTATTGGATGATGTGCTCCAATATCTATGTAGAATCCCCTTTTTTTTTTATTAAAAATTCTATCTAAAAGGATATCCTCTCCTTCTTGTGCAAACGATACTTTGTATGGAAGTTTCTTAGAGTTCTTAAATGCAAATAAAAGAAACTTCCATACAAAGTGATAATAAAAATTCTTAATGATTTTTCTAGATATATTAATAACCATTATTTCAAAATTAAACGATTAATCCATTTCCCTTCTTAACTGTAAACTATTACTTAATTATTTTTATAAACGATATTAAGTTTTCTGAAAATTGATAAATAAATTTCCTTTTGAGTTTTACTTATAAGATTATTATCATGCCAAAGTAAGGAAAAATCGCTATTAGATAAAAATGCTCTTTTAGCAAGACACACAATAATTTTTTCAATCTCCTTTGTGTATTTAAGTTTCATATAAGAACTCAAAGAAACCTCCATACAAATAAGAGGTCTAATTGTTATTTTGTTATTTAGTGGATATAAAATATAACTATTACCTGTACCAACTCTAAAACCAGGATAATCATAAAACCCTATACTAAAATCTTCATTTAAATTTTCATTACTCATTAATTTAAAATAATTATCGTTTTTCTCAAATTGTAAAAAATGACATCTATTTAAAAAACTAATTTTATTTTTCAAATTTAAAAAAGATATAAATTTTTTATAGTTATCAACTTGCAAATTAATTGAGTTCAAATTCCAATTGGATAAATTACTCAAATGTAAACCAAGGTTTTGTTTATTAATGGAAAGTTTTTTAATAATTTTAGTTAATGGCTTAGAAAATAAATTATATTCACAATCATATCTATGCCTAAATTTAAATTTATCTAATGATTGGATAAAGAAATAAGATTCAATATTATTTTTAATATATAGTTCTAGTAACCAATCCAACATATAAAATCTTGTCGAATTCTGATTAAGTAATAAATAAAACCAATTTCTAAACGTAGATAATAATGGTGTTAAGTCGCCATTTAATACTAACTTCAAACAAATTTTGAAGTTACTCAAAGAAAGTGAATCACAAGGACAATCCAAATCATGAGTAAAATATAATTTTGGAAATGGTTTATTTTCTTCAGTAATGTGTAATTCATCCCTGAAAAATTCTAAAATATAATCTATATATGGATATTGAAGGTAGTTATTTTTGAAAGCTAAAGATGTTTTGGCGGAAAACCTGAAAAATTGATCTTTTTCCCTTCCTAATATTTTATCTTCGTATAGATTTAAAGTCCAAAATATAAAACCAATATAATCATAATTTCTTAAAGTAGAATTAAATTCTTGTTTTTTTAAATTTAACTGTATTAAGAAGTTTTTCTCATATTTATACTTTTTAACTGAAAGATCTTCATAAGTAATTTTATTTAGATTAGGTTCAGAGTATAACCAGTCATAAAAAGGTAGTATTAATTTATTACTTTGATAAGTGATTACCCAATGATTTGTAGATGTAAATTCTAATTTAATAGAATCTGACAAACTAATTTTTAAGAAATATTCAATCCATTCATAAAGATTATCTGATATGTATTTATTCACTACAAATTTTTGAAGATTTTTTTTAGTTTTTTATATTTTAATACATCTTTTTTAAATATAATCAAGTCCTAATCTTTCCCCTTTATATTCTGATTTTTGGAGCATGTATTTACACCATTCAATATTTTCTAAATACCAACGAACAGTCAACTCTAAACCTTCATCAAAAGAAAATTTAGGAGACCAATTTAATTCTTTTTGTAATTTTTCGGAATTTATAGCATATCTTTTATCATGACCTGGTCTATCTTTTACAAATTTTATTAAACTTAAATACGAATCAGAAGTTGGTTTGAGTTCGTCTAAAAAACCACAAATTTTTTTAACAACTTCAATATTAGTTTTTTCATTATTCCCACCAATACAATAACTATTACCTTTTTTACCAAATTTAGATATTTTCAAAAGAGCTTCAACATGATCATCGACAAACAGCCAATCTCTAATATTCATACCATCTCCATATATTGGAATTGATTCCTTATTCAAAGCCTTCAAAATGCATAAAGGAATTAGTTTTTCTGGATACTGGTAAGGTCCATAATTATTACTGCAATTTGTTATTATTATCGGCAAATTATAAGTATGACTCCAGGCATTAACCAAATGATCTGTTGAAGCTTTGGAAGCTGAATAAGGACTTCTTGGATAATAACAAGAGTTTTCATTAAAAAATCCCTTATTACCAAGAGATCCAAATACTTCATCAGTACTTACATGAAGAAAAACGAATTTCTTCTTTCTGTCTTCTGTAAGATTACTGTAATGAATCTTAGAAGCCTCAAGTAAGTTTAATGTGGCATTTATATTGTTTTTTACAAACTCAATAGGCTTATCAATTGATCTATCGACATGACTTTCTGCAGCTAAATTTATGACTATATCAGGATCTATAGACTGCATTTCTTTATGAGTATTATGGAAATTATTCAAATCTATTCCTATATGATGATGTCTTTTCTCTGAATTATATTGATTAATTATCGAAAGATCGCTGGCATAATTCAAATAGTCTATATTAAAAATATTATTAGTTGTTGATTGCAATAACCTTCTTACAAGAGTCCCCCCAATAAAACCTGCTCCTCCAGTAATTAGAATATTTTTAAAGTTAAACATATTTTTTTAATAACATATATAAATTTAGCATTATTATGTTGCTACGATTAAATTAAGCATACTTTATAGCTGTTTCAAATACTTTTGAGTGTAAAGCCTATTAATCCTTATATTTAATTTTAATATTTACATATTTGAATTTATTCGAACTTATTAATTAAAATTTAATTTATGTTAAAGATATTAAGTTTACTATTCTGGATGATTTCTTCATTTGAAGAGAAAATTTTTTATATACCAACAATATATTTTGCGTTAGTCATATACTTATTTGATTACATAATTAACTACATTAATATAAAAAATTTAAAAAATAAGTCAAAGATATTTGTTAATTTTAAAATTACAATTTTTTTAATAATACTATTTTTAATATCTATTCATACATTATTAAGCTCCACGGAGATATTTAATTCACTTATATATGTATCAAGTTTATTATTTTTTTCGACTCTAATTTTATTTGTAATAAGATGTATGGTTCATGATAAAAAACTTGAAATATTTAGACAAGTTTCTCTTAATTATTTTTCAAATTTTACTTTTTTATCTTTGTTATTACTGCCAATAAATATTTTCATTCTAGATTATAAAACAGCAAATTATTTGGCATACATGTCGGATCCAAATTTAGTAGCTTTCATAAATATATTTATGCTCGCAATATTCATACTTAATAAAAAAATGTTTTTATCCATAGTAATTTATTTTTTTGGAATCTTCTCTTTTAGTAGGACCTTTCTTTTAATGTCAACAATTTATATTTTTTCTTTTTTCTTTTTTAATGATTTCAAAAATATAATTACATATCTAAGTATTAAATTAAAGAGTATAAAAATAATAATTTTAACATTTTTATTTTTTACTTCTTTATTAATTATAAATCCTAGAATAGGAAGTGATACTTTAATTGATAACTTAAAAAATGGTATAGAAGTAAGCAAGGTAATTTACTTTGGAGAAGAATTTAGTTCTTTTACGCCTGATAAAGAAAGAGTATTTCTACAAAAAAGTAACACTGATTTATTAAAAGAAACTTGGCCAAAACCTTTGGGTTTAGGCTTAAAAAATTATCAAAATAAATTATCTAAGTACGCTGATAAATATTTTGTTAGGCCAGCCAAAACCCATAATTTTTATATCTCTTATGCAATTGAATATGGCTACATTTTTCCATTTATTATATTAATTATGTTGATATCAGTTAAAAAAATATTCTCAAATAATTCTCAAAACAGAGCTTTTTCTTCACTTGCATTATCGTTTATATTTGGTTTGTTTTTTAACGAATTTTTTTATTGTCCTCTAGTTTTGCTTACATTTCTTTATTAAAAATGAGTGATCTTACTATTATTGTTTTAACAAAAAATAATTTATTTGAATTATTGGAGACTCTAAATTCTATCGAGAAGTTTTGTGAGGGGGTTACTATATGCATAGTGGATGGATCAAAAAACATTTTTGATATAAAAAAATATTCTTCAATAAAAAATTATTCGAATCAATATAAATATTTTTACAAGCCTAAAATTAAAGGGATTTATCCAAGCATGAATTTTGCTATTGAAAAAGTTAAAACTAAATATTTAATGTTTCTTAATTCAGGAGATCTTTTACTTAAATCACCTCAAGAAGAAATCTCAATAATTTCAAAGCATAACCTAATTTGCGTATTCTCCTCAGCAAAAATATTTTATAAAGATGAATACTTATATTCGGCTCCACCTCTTTCTGTAAAAAACTTTTCACTATGGTTTTTATTTGGTCAATTACCCATTCATCAATCGATGATCATTTCATCAAAGTGGTCTAAGAAAAATTTATATCCTACTAATTGTGAAATAACATCTGACAATACAATAAAAAGAGAAATCATCTCTACAAAAAAATATATGTATTCAAATAATGAATTAGTATCATTTTCATTAGGAGGATTATCTTCTTCATTCTCAATAAAAACATTGAAAATATACTTACAATCTAATAATTTATCTTTAACTAGGAAAATCTTAATCACAATTAGATTTTTTATTGGTAATCTCTTTGGAGTTAATTTAATTATCATGCGAATAAAAATAATTAATTTTCTTGTATCAATATGGTAAATTTTAATAATCTAAAAAAAGAAAAAGTTTTTTCATTTTATTTTTTAAACCTTATTAAATAATGCGAAAAAGTAAAAACTCAATTAATCTAAAATATAATTATCCACTTAAAGTTTCTTGTTTAGGATCTGTTTATATAAAATCTTCAATTGAAGAAATCTCTTTATCTTTAAATTCATTATTTTCATCAAAATATTATCCTGATGAAATAGTTCTTGTCATTGATGGAGAAGTAAAAAAAGAAGTCTTAGACTATTTAAAATTATTTAAATCAAAAACCAAAACAAGTTTTAAATTAATTTATAATTCCCAAAATCTTGGTACAGGTTTAGCTATGAGAAAGGGTTTAGAAAAGTGCTCAAATGATATAATAGTGAGATTCGATTCTGATGATATTGCCTTGCCTGATAGATTAAGATATACTTCTGAGTTCATGCAAAATAATCCAACTATTGACATTGTTAGTTCTCCTTTGATTGAATTTATTCACTCAATAAATAATGATGAAGTAAGTGCCTACTACAGAAGTATTCCACTAGGTGAGAAAATTTCTAAAATTGTAAATTTTAGAAATCCTATAAATCATCCTTCAGTTGCATTTAGAAAAAATTCAATTCTTTCCATAGGTTCTTATGAGGATGTTAAATATTTCGAAGACTATTTTTTATGGATCAAAGCAGTAAAAAATAATCTAAAATTTAAAAATCTCATAGAGCCTACAGTCCTAATGAAAAGACAAACATTGTCTACTAGAAGATCAGGATTTGTGTTCTGCTTATATGATATTAAATTTGTTTTAAAAGTATTTCAAGAGGGTTATTTTAAGCCTATTTTTTATCTAAGTTCATCAATAAGAATCATTCTTAAAGTTTTTTCTTTTTTTTATAGTATTCTTGC
>MDTE01096370.1_pt1 | contig 11884 bp, 13 predicted proteins | sample 811231 | NCBI WGS metagenome assembly MDTE01 (sample SAMN05326651, study PRJNA326480) | marine metagenome | isolation source: seawater | place: Indian Ocean: Red Sea | collected 2010
ACTGTTGGAAAAATATATTTCAAAAATAAAAATGGCAAAATAATAGATAATTCTCATTTTGGTGAAATAATTTGGAATTTAGATAAATTACCCATTCCAGCTTGGGATTTGCTCCCTAACGAAAGATATTGGAAAATTGGTAGACCACATGGAGGTAAAATTACACCAGGGCAAAAACTAAAATATGCTTCTCTGATGACCTCGAGAGGTTGTCCTTTTGAATGTTCATACTGTCATATCGCTGAAGAGATAGAAGGATCAAAATCAGGAGCAATTGGTAGATTTAGAATAAAATCTGATGAAAGAGTTAAAAATGAATTAAATATTCTAAAAAACAATATTGGTGTCAAACAAGTTTTTATTGAGGATGATTCTATATTTGGAATGAAAAGAAGAGCCATTCGACTTCTAAAAAGCATAGTTGGTCTAGGTTTAGAGTTAATGGATGTAAATGGAATTAACATGATACATTTGGTAAAAAAAAGCAGTAAAGCTGGATGGATGATTCCCGACGAAGAAGTTATTGAGTTGCTAGCTGAAGTTGGATTTAAAGATATAGTTTTACCTTTTGAATCTGCAAGCTTGAGAATAATTAAAAAATGGTGCTCAAATAAATTAGCTCTTGATAAATTTGATCCCAGTGAACTAATTAAAACAATAAAAAAATATAAACTTAATGTAGGAACAAACTACATGATTGGTTTTCCGGATGAAACCAGAAAAGAAATAGAAAATACAATTAATTTTGCAAAAAAAATGAAAGAAAGTGGCTTAGACCATTCAAATTTTTATTTAGTAATGCCTGTTCCAGGTACACCAATTTTTGATTACTGTACAAAAAATGGTCACTTGCCTTTAGATTATAATCCAGACAAATTTCAATGGACAAAAGCAAATTTACTAAAAACCGAAGTTTCTCCAGAAGAATTAGAAAAAATAAGAGATAATGCTTGGCATACTTGTAATCATGATGAATTTAAAAATATGAGAAAAAGTTGGCAAGTAAAAAGCGCTTAACTATTTATATTTTTTAAATCTTCATCAACCATATTTTTAACCAGGTCATCAAAAGAAATTTTTGGGCTCCATTTTAAAATCTTTTTTGCTTTATTAGAATTTGCTAGAAGTGTATCTACCTCAGCAGGTCTTATTAACTTTTTATCTAAAATTACGTAATCTTTGTAATTTAAACCAACATGTGAAAATGCCTTTTTAGCAAAATCCTCTACACTATGTTCTTTACCAGTTCCAATTACAAAATCGTCTGGGTTTTCTTGCTGTAATATCATCCACATTGCCTCTACATAATCCTTTGCATGCCCCCAGTCTCTTTTTGCTTTAAGATTGCCTAACTTTAATTTTTTTTGAAGACCTTTTTTAATTCTTGCGACAGCGTGTGTAATTTTCCTAGTTACAAATTCAAAACCTCTTCTTGGTGATTCATGATTAAATAATATTCCGTTAGATGCGTGCAGTTTATAAGCTTCTCTATAATTTTTTGTTAAATAGTAGCCAGTAACTTTTGATATTCCATATGATGATCTTGGGTTAAAAGGAGTATTCTCGTTTTGAGGAGACTCTATAGTTTTTCCAAACATTTCAGATGATCCAGCAAAGTAAAACTTTATTTTGCTAGAAGTAAACTCTTTTACCGCTGAGAGTAAATAATGAGTTCCATTAATATTAATATTTAGCGTAGAAAACTCATCTTCAAATGAATAACCAACATAACTTTGGGCTGCTAAGTGATATACCTCATCAGGTTTTATTTTTTGAATTATATTAAATAAACTTGCATAACTTTCTAAAGATCCAGCATGTAAAGTAATATCATTTAAAATTTTTCTTATTCTCCAAAGTCTATGGCTTTCGTCTTCTAGAGCTACTCTTCTTACAATACCATGAACAGAGTAACCTTTAGATAATAAAAGTTCTGCAAGATAAGAACCGTCTTGTCCCGTAATACCAGTTATAAGAGCGACTTTGGGCATGATTAAGGATTTTGTATAAAAAATGAATGCATATTACAATTACAATTATTAATTTTATAATCAATTCACAAATTAGTTAATATCTTTTCTTATATCATGGATAATTACAGGCATTGTTTTGTATTTAGTGTTTTTTTGAAACCAATATGACATGAATCTTTCACCTAAAAATCCATAAATTCGAGTTTTATTGTAACCATCCAAATTTTCAAAACCAAAAATTTTTTCACATTTTTCTAACCAAGGAAATATATCGTTGTAAAAACTTTTCAATTTTTCCTTTGATTTACAAATAACCATTATATGAGCATTAAAAGAAACTTCGCTGTTTACAAATTTTCTAAAATCATCTTTGTTTGCTTCGTCAAGCAAATCTATTGCCTCGTTTAATTTATTTTCACCATGCATTAAATTAAAATGAAAATTTATATTCCTTTTATTTTTATTAAAAATTAATATTGGATTTTTTATAAAAAGTTTTAATCCCATTTTAATAAATTTCATGGTTTTCCATTGATTTACGTATGTTGGTTGAGTAAGAATCGCCTCATACTTTTCAAATTCTTTGGGAATTTCTTTTAGGGCGTTTTGTTTAATACTTTCAATAGACATATTTTCAAATCTAATACTTTTTAAACTCCAGAATTTTTTGTATTGGCAAAAACCAATCCAATTTTCATCCATTTGATCTAAATAATTTTTCCATAACCAGTAATGAAAGCTATATTCACTATAATATTTATTTTTTTCTGAAATATTTTTTCCTGATCCATCAGTAAACCAATTCTCATTAAAAGAATTTTTACCTACTCCAACAGGTATATAACCTAATTCCTTAATAAAATTATAGTTATTAGGTTCCAAAGCTAAACAAAACATATTTAAATTTTTCATATATTTTTATTTTTCAATTGCTTTTTTTATCCTTTTTATCGGAATATAAATACTGCCCTGTTGATTGGGATACTTAAAATCATATATTTTTTTTCCTTTTACAGCTATAGAAATATAATTTAAATTATTTTTTAATGATAAATTTTTTATTGCATTTGCTGAGCTTATATTTTTAAGTTCAACAATTTTTGTTTTAGGTTTGCAAAAAACTACATTACCAAAACCTCCTCCATGCAAACCCACAACACATTTTGCGTTATAAAATAGCTTCATTTGATCTACAAAATTCATCTGATGAAGTTTTGCTATGATAAAATTATTTTTTTTTAAGTATTCTTTAATTTCTTCTTCATTAATAATACGTCTTTGTGGTTGATATTTAGAATTTTCTATATTTCTATCTATATAAATTTTATTTTTAGTTTTTGTACCAGTTGTAATACTTTTGTTTAAAAGATTCTTTTTTAGCCATTTGCAAATCCACCTAGGAACGTTTTGAATATCTCTTGTCGCGTTTCCACTGATCATCACCGGATGATCAGTAACAATTAGTTGCTTCGCTTTTATATGTCTAAATTTTTCACTAGATATTCTTTTGGTTTCAGAAATATTTAAACAATCTAAACTTTCTCTTTGAAAATTTTTGGAAATACTTGGAAGTAAAAAATAATCTATATGTTTCAATTTTTTTGATTTTTCACATAACCCAAATCTAGGTAAAACATCAAATAACCAATGCCAATAATTATTATTTCCAGCTCCACCTGTTAGTAGTGATAGTACAGAACCATTTAAATTTCTTAATTTTCTTGGTGTTCCTTTAGTAAAAACAATATTATTTTTTACTTTTGAATTATATATATGTGCGCCTGATCCTTTTCGCAGCTGAATTGAAGGTCCTTCAATAACTTTGTTATCAAGTATAACTGCAGTATCTTGAATGCGATCGGTATATAACCTTCCTCCAAAAATTGTATAAACTTTGTAATTTAAATTTTTTTTTATCTTTATATCTTTAATTTTAATTCTATTATCTTTGCTACTTTTAATCGAATCTTTAATAGCCCCATGAATTTTAATAAAAACCCCGTAGGATATATTTTTAAATTTTTTTTTTAAATATTGTTTAATCACTATCTCAATTAAAAATGGTAGCGGGAAGTGGAGTCGAACCACTGACCTCAGGCTTATGAGTCCTGCGCTCTAACCAGCTGAGCTATCCCGCCATCTAATTCATGTAATATATAATACCTTTTATTTTTTAGCACAATCAAGAAATAGAATTTTTACTTTTGGAGTTTAAAAGCAACAAAAGCATCGCCTTGTTCGACCAGATCAGGATAATCTACTTTTAAACTATAACTTCCAGTAGCAGGAATAATAATATATTGCTCTCCATTAACTTCGTAAGATGTTGGTGGAGCTCCTCCTATAAATGGAAGTTTATAAGACCATAATTCTTCTCCAGTTTCTGAATCAAATGCTCTGAATAATTTATCTAAAGTGCCTCCAGCAAAAACTAAGCCACCAGCTGTAGCAGTAGCTCCACCAAAGTTTTCGGTACCTGTATTAGGTTCCTTTAACTTTAAAGACTCAAAATAACCAAGCGGTACTTGCCAGATAATTTTACCAGTATTTAAATTAAGTGCAGTTAGAGTGCCCCAAGGTGGTTTTACACCAGGATAGCCATTTAAATCACTTAATCTAGGTGTTGTAAAAATATTAGTTTTATATTTAAAATTATTATTTACATTATGAGCTGCAGACACTTTTATTTTATATGGCACTTGATTTGCAGTTACATACAATATGTTTTTATATGGATCAACTGATCCGCCGGTCCATTGTGCTCCACCTGAAAGATTGTAAACTATTGTGTATTTATCAAGCTCATGCGTTGGGAAAAAACCATAATTAGAATTTTGTACTTGCTCCATAACATGTTCTCTGTCAGCTTCACTTCGATTTGTTACATCTTCTACTTTAAATACACTTCGTGAAAATGGTTCAGGCAATTTAAATGAAGGTTGATATTGACAAGTTTTTTCTCCAGGAAGTTTAGATGCTGGAGCTAATTTCATTTCATAGTCAAATATTGTTTCACCGGTTAATCTATCTAGAACAATTGTATTTCCTAACTTTGTGAGAGCTACAACCACATCTATTCTGTTTCCATTTTTATTAATAGTTGTAACTATTGGAGGGGCAGCTATATCAAAGTTCCATATATCGTGACAAGTTTCTTGAAAATACCACAACATTTTTTTATTTCTTACATCAAATGCTATTATACTGTTAGAATATAAATTCTTACCTGGTCTTTTAACACCAACATAATACCATAATGGATTTCCAGTAGTGAGATAAACTATACCATTTTTACTATCTGATGAAATGCCTCCCCACGGATTTCCTGATCTAAAGTTTCTTGAGTTAAAAACTTTTTTATCAATGTTTCTTAAATAATATTTCCACTTTATTTTTCCTGAATAAATATCATAAACTTCAATGGCTGGGCGTGTTGTTCCTAAAACTAATTGTTCATCAATGATCGTTGGCGGTATAGGACTTGAACCAATTTTTATTTTTCCATCTTTTCCAAAATTTTCTATTATCTTGCCAGTTTTTGCATTAAGAGCAATAAGTTCATCAAAATTAGTAAAAAATAATTTTAAAATATTGTTTTTTTCGTCATTCCAGATAAGAATACCTCTTTTAGCTGGCTGTGTTCCATCAACTTTATATTTCCAAATTTCTTTACCGGTAGCTCCATCCAAACAAACAATAAAGTTTCCTGGCGTAGGAGTATATATTAAACCGTTATAAACAACAGGATTAGCCTGTATACCTTTTTTTCCATCTTTAGAGTTATATACCCAAGCCAACTTCAATTTTTTAATATTATCTTTATTAATTTTCTTTAAACTAGAAAATCGCATAGAAGTAAAACCACCATGACTTCTTGGCCAATTAGCAAAATTTTTTTCAATTTCTTCTATTTTTGTTCCAGGTAAAAAATTATCATTCTTACCCTCAACTTTTATTGTTTTCTTAAGTTTTTTTCTTATTGATGGGTCTTCAGGTTCCCAAAATTTTTTATGTCTATCAAAAAACTTATAGGCAAAAGTGTAGTAGAAATTATCTAGTTTTGTGTGTAATTTCATAATTTTTCTAGAGTTTAGATTGTTTGGGCTAAATGTAATAGCACTTCTATTTAAATAGGAAGGATCGTAATAAGCTAAATCATACAAAATAAATAAAGTTATAATTAATATAGCTGTAAAAAGTAAGTATGCAGAAAACTTTAATAATTTCACTTTAATTTATATTTTTTGAGATTAATATTTATGTATAGTCGGGTACTGATAAAAAGTAAATGGCAGTTTTATTGGGTTAATTAAAGTATTAACATTGTTAGAAAGAAAAAATTTTCCAAGTCTTGCGTATGACAATAAATTCCTTTTTTTAAACTGGTTAAACCAGTAGGAGGTAAATCTTTCTGCAAGATAACCTGGCATTCGCATATTGTAACCTTTGCATAAATTATATTCTTTGCAATACTTGTAACATTTTTCAAGCCACGGAAAAACTATTTCGCAGTATTCTTCAAAATAAGAAACTTTAGTTATAAACATATTATGAGGATATATTTTGTTCCCGTTCAAGTGAGTTTCAAATTTTTTTTTATCAGTAGAATTTAAATAATTTAAACAATCTTTTAATGCGTTATTTTTGTGCACCTCTTCAAAATCAGTAAATAAGTTTTTATTTTTAAAAGTTATAGGCTGCACTTGAATTACTTCACTATTATTTAAAATACTATTATCAGATTTTAATAAGTTTGAGTATAAACTATCAAAAGTGAATTTTTTTTTTTTATCGTATATGTTATTAAGCCACAATACTCGATTATGACAGTTTCCAATTAAATCATCTTTGTTAAGTTTAGGTATTCTGTTTTTCCATAACCAATAGAAGCCTGATAATTCTGAATAGTATTTATTTAAACTAGCAATATTTTCACCTTTTTTTTCTGTTAACCAGCTTTCAGGATATGTTTCATCACCCAAACCAAACGGTATGATGTATGGGGGTAATTTTTCTAAAATTTTATAATACTTAATTGTTGTACAGTAAATCTCCAGTTGGCGCATAAAATAATTTGAATTTTGAAATTAGCAGATAGTTATTTTTTGTTTTTAAAAAGTAAATTAAGAGAATATACATTTTTTTTTCTTTTTTTTAAACCAGAATATTGAATCTCATTAATTGATTTAAATTTTAAAGAAAAACGGTTTCTAAGTAAATTTTTTGTTATGTCCCTATAACTATGAATATTTTGAATCAAATTTTTTACAATTTTTCTTTTTACAGTAGTTTGGCTTTCTCTATAAGTTTTATTATTATTTAAAATTATTGGTGTATGAGAAATTAAAACATACTTAGATTTACCTATAAATTTAAGATTTCCTAATTCTTTTAGATTACGAATGTACTGCAAAGATGATCCAAAATATATCAAATCAAATTTATGTTTTTCCAAATTTTTAATTTTATTAATAAATTTATATTTAAATTTAAATTTTTTTTTTATTTTCTGGACATGGGTGCTATATATATAAAATCTATATTTGTTAATATTAATTTTATTTAATAAATTTGATTGGGGAATTAGATTGCTCCCAAAATCTAAAATATTGCTAATTAAATTTTTTTTCTCTGCAAGCACTAATGATAAAGCATATATATCCCTTGCATTTTTATGAACTCCCTTTTCAATAAAATTAACTTTTGATTTTAAATTGTAGTTATAAATTCTTATTGCGTCATTATTTCTTTGTGAATTATACTCAATCCAGTCATAATATGTTTTCATAGAATTATAAAATTATATATACTAAAAAAATTATATGTTCAAAGATTATCCTTTAATTAAAGACAAGAAAAATTCAATAAGTCAATTTTATCCTCACATCCCAAAAAATTCTTTAAAAGTTTTAAAAAAAGTTTTCGCAGGAAGATGGGTTGGTCAGGGACCTCTGGTAGACCAAGTTGAAAAAATTTTTTCTACCAAGTTTGCTAATGGCTTGCCTTCTGTAGCCGTAGGCTCAGGGACTGACGCTCTACATTTAGCATACATATTATCGGGTATTAAAAAAGGTGATGAAATAATCTGCCCAATATTTACTTGCACCGCGACCAATATCCCTCTTTTGTATATTGGGGCTAAAATAAAATTTGCCGATGTTAACCCTGCTACACTTAATATCAATATTGAGAGTGTTAAAAAACTTATTACAAAAAAAACAAAAGCGATTGTTTTTGTTAATTATGGTGGGTTACCATGCGAATTAAATGAACTTAATAAAATAGCAAAAAAAAATAAATTAACTTTAATTCAAGATGCAGCTCAAAGTCTTGGTGCTACTTACCAAAAAAAACCTGTCACTAATTATGCAGATTTTACAATTTTTAGTTTTCAAGCAATTAAACAGATAACTTCAGGTGACGGTGGAATGCTTGTGTTAAAAAACAAGAATCTTGCAAAAAAAGCTTTGAGAATAAGATGGTTTGGAATTGATAGACCCAAAAAGCAAGGAGGAACTTGGGAAAATGATATTAAAGAAATAGGTTACAAATATCAAATGACAGACCTTGGAGCTTCAATATTGCTAGAATCTATCAAGGAATTTAAAAAAATAAAAACACATAGAAAGAATATTTTCAATACCTACTTAAAGAATCTTTCAAAAAATAAAAAAATAACAATTGTCAATGCTAAGGGTGACTTTGAGCATGCACACTGGATATTTACTATTATTTTAGATAAAAAAGATTTTTTACAAAAAAAATTAAGATCAAGATTTATAGAAACTAATCAAGTGCATTTTAGAAATGATAAATATTCTATTTTTAAAAAATTTACAAAAAATAAAAAATTTAAACATATGGATAAAATCGAAAATAAATACCTGGTTCTTCCCATGCATACTAAAATGTCCGTATCTGATGCCCAAAAAATTTCTAATTTAATTAATAGTATAATTAAATAATCTTAAATTTTGAAAAATTATAAAAGACGTATTCCTATTCTTATTGCTACAAAAAGAACAAGAGTTGCTGTTAACAATGCTAAAATCCGAACAGGAAATACTTTTAAATTTAAAAAATTACCTATTTGTCCTCCTATAAAAACAGCTAGTATCAAATACCAATAGTTTTGTATTTCCATTAAAATTGAACTTTTGGTTAGGTGTCCAATTACCCCAGAAATTGAATTAATTAAAATAAATATAGAAGCAGTCGTTACTATGTATTTCGGTTTTTCTGCTCTAATCAAAAATAAAACAGGACTTAAAAAAATACCTCCACCGATACCTACTATGCCAGAAATTAATCCTATTATTCCTCCAATTAAAATCGAAAAAAAAACTGGAATTTTTTTGTAATTTTCTTTGTTATCGCCATACGATCTAAAATTAAACAACAGCAAAGCTCCAGCTAAAAACAAAACTATAAAAAGTAGTATTTCAAAAAATTGTTTTTCAATTGAAAGCGATCCACCGATATAAGCTAAAGGAACAGAACCAATCAAATAAGGAAATAAGAGCTTAAGATTTAAATTTCTGCCTCTAATATAATTAAAACAATTTCCCGAGACTACAATTATGTTACATAGTAATGCTATTACAGGAAATATAAAATATGGAATTTCCCAGATCAATAGTAGTGCTAAATAGGTAGAACCTCCCCCGAATCCCACGCTAGAATACAGTAAAGCCGTGACTAAAAATAATATTGCTAGCAGTAACATGATTAAATATCTTACTATGAAATTATGCAAGTAAACATAGCTTTATTAACAGTTACAGATACCAGAACTATTGATAGTGACAAATCGGGAGCAATTTTGGTTAAAAAAATAAAAGAACAAAACCATAAATTAGTTGATAGAAAAATAGTAAAAGATGAAAAGGAAAAAATTAAAAAAATTCTTCTGGATTGGATAAAAAGGCAAGATTTAGATGTAATTATTACTACAGGTGGAACAGGTTTAACTGGTCGTGATATAACACCAGAAGCTTTGGAGGAAATATCTGATAAAAAAATCCCTGGATTTGGCGAACTATTTAGAGAATTAAGTTATAAAACAGTTGGAACATCAGCTATGCAGTCAAGGGCTTGCGCGGTATTAGCAGAAGGAAAATATATATTTGCGCTTCCAGGATCTTCGGGTGGTGTAATTGATGCATGGGATGGTATATTAAAATATCAACTAGATATTAATCATAAACCTTGTAATTTTGTTGAATTGTTTCCAAGACTGAAGGAAAAATAAGTTTATGAAATTAAATGCTGTTCGTTCTATGTTAATTGTATCTGTAGTTATAATACTTTTATATATTTTAGGCCTTTTCATACCAATTATAAAAAATACGAAAGAATCAATGATTGATAAAAAAAATAAAATTGAATACGTTTTAAAAACATGAAAAAAAAAGAATTCTATACAGAAGAAATGCAAAAAACATCAGATGAAAAGATGAGAGCTTTAAACCATCAAAAATATTATACTGGAGGATCAATTATTTTGATGATTCTAGTTTTGCTAGCTATGTATATAATTCTTAATTAGTAAAAAAATATCTTTTTACTTCTGGTACTTTTTTTTCCATTCGTCATATGGCATGCCGTAAACGTGCTTTCTAGCTTCAGTATCTGAAATTTCTATTCCTTTTTTTTGTGCTTCTTCACGATACCATTTAGATAAGCAGTTTCTGCAAAAACCAGCAAGATTCATTAAGTCTAAATTTTGTACATCTTTTCTTTCTCGTAAATGTTGTATTAACCTTTCAAAAGCAGCTGATTGCAATTCCTTTTTTGTAGTGTCGTTCATAATAGATTTTATTATATACTATTTTTTCTATTATGAAACTTTCGGGATCATATAAACTCAATGTTAAAAAAGAGAATGTTTGGAAGGCTTTAAATGATCCAAATATTTTAAAAAAATGTATACCTGGATGCGAAACGTTTGATAAAGAAAGCGATACTATATTTAATGCCACAGCCACAAATCAAATTGGACCAATGAATGCAACATTTTCTGGATCTGTAACGTTGTCAAATATCAAACCAAATGAAAGTTACACTCTTTCTGGAGAAGGACAGTCTCCTGTGGGTTTCGCTAATGGAAGTGCTAATGTAAAACTATTTGAAGAAAAAGGGCAAACCATCCTGTCATATGAAGTTGATGTAAATGTAGGAGGAAAAATAGCTCAGCTAGGTTCAAGACTAATTAATGGTGTTGCTAAGAAAATGTCAGATTATTTTTTTGGAAGATTTGCGGATTTGGTTGATCCAATTGTTGAGAAAAATGAATTTAAAAAAACGATCGAAATAAGTGATGTAGCTGAAGCCGATATAAAAGTTGAAAAGAAAAGAGTTGAAGAACTTAAATCCAATTTTTTAAATAAGTATATTTATTCAGGAATTGCAATTTTTATTCTACTTATAGTTGTAATTTTTTATTTTGTTTCACGTTAAATTCTTGTTGATCTATTCATTTTATTAAGTTCTAATAAATTAATTACTTGGTGTTATTTAGGGGGAGGATAATGGCAGTAATTAATATAAACGTTAACGGAAAAAAAATTTCAAAAGAAGTTTCAGATAATACACTATTATCTGATTTTTTAAGAGACAAGCTGGCGCTTACTGGTACACATGTTGGATGTGATACTTCACAATGTGGAGCTTGCGTTGTTCATTTAAATGGAAATTCGGTGAAAAGCTGCACTACTTTGGTAGCTGATTGTAATGGTAGTGAAATAACTACAATAGAAGGTCTCACAAGTAATGGAAAAATGCATCCTATGCAAGAAGCCTTTAAAAAACATCATGGTTTACAGTGTGGTTTCTGTACACCAGGCATGGTTATGAGTTCTATTGATTTATTAAAGAAAAATAAAAATCCTAGTGAAAAAGAAATAAGAGAT
>MDTE01170043.1_pt1 | contig 11884 bp, 11 predicted proteins | sample 811231 | NCBI WGS metagenome assembly MDTE01 (sample SAMN05326651, study PRJNA326480) | marine metagenome | isolation source: seawater | place: Indian Ocean: Red Sea | collected 2010
TATTATTCAACGAGATATATTGCCAATCGGGCAAGTGAGTGGATCGAAAACCGAAAAGATAGTTCACAGCCATTTTTTCTGATGGTTTCCTTCCCGGATCCTCACCACCCGTTTACCCCACCCGGTAAATATTGGGATATGTACAAACCAGAGGATATGCCAGTGCCAATAGCTTATAAAATTAATGATTGGGATCCACCAAAATATGTGAAAATAGCAGAACGAGAGAGAGCTCGCGACAACTCTTTGGGTCAATATGCAGGATATTCTGTCGCTGTATCAAAACAGGAATCGATTGAAGCTCGCGCTCTGACATGTGGAATGATTACTATGATTGACGATGCGATTGGGCAGGTCAGAGCAGCGGCATTTAGTGCTGGCGTCACCGAAACCACTGTTCAAATATTTACTTCAGATCATGGTGACCATCTAGGCGACCACCGTCTGTTGTTTAAAGGTGCTGAGCAATATGACACGCTCACTCATGTTCCGTTTATCTGGGCTGATCCCAAAGGAGTGCAAGGCAAAAGGAGTGATGAAATCGCTCAAACTCATGATATTGGGTCGACAATCCTTGAGCATGCAAAAATAGAAGCACCTGATGGCATGCAGGGTCAGGTCATGTCCGTTGCTGGTGGAAAACGGCGTGAAGCTGCGTTGATACAATACGACACGCAACGTACTCAAGAGGCTTTCGGGCAAGAGCCACGTGTTCATACCATTATTTACGACCACTGGCGTTTATCTCTCTACCGCGGTATTTGCAAGAATGAGTTATTCAACCTCAAAGATGATCCGGGAGAAATGTATAACCTATGGGACAGTATCGCTCATTCTGTGACCAAGAATCAGTTGATTGAGAAGTTGGCAGAACTGGAAATAAACGCAATTGATAGGGTTCCACTGCCAACTGCTCAGGCCTGACAATAGGTGAATTAACTATTTTCCTGTTCTAACTCTTTTGCGCATTGAATATAGTAATGCCTTGTAGGGCAGTTGATTTGACTAACGGCATGCTCTCTTAGAATTTTGGCTTTAATTTTTTTGGTACTTTGAGCTTCTTGGTCAGAAAAAATCAACCTATCAACAAGTTGTAATGCCCATTGATAGTCTTTATCTGATCTAGCCTTCTGTACTTCGGCCATAACGATTTCCGGGCCTCCGGCAAGCTTAATGAATCTCTCTGCCTCTTCCCTTTGGGACAACCGACCAAGTGATGTCGGGTTGCCATCGAACCACCCCATAGTTCCAACGAAATATGCACGTACCGCATAATCAATACGCCCATAATATTCTCGTAAATATGATTTTTTAGCTAGTTTGGAGGGCAATTTCACACTATGTGCGAGCTCATCGATGGTAAGACCCGCATCCATTCCATTGCGCGTTTCATCTATCACGTGACGAATGGCGTCACGGTAGTCGGTCAATATTTCTGTGATAGTTTCTGCACCAAAAAGCGCCTCGGTATGGCCAGGTGCCAGTATCTCTGGTTCAAACGACATAAGAAGATCCATTGTGTCAGCCCAGGTGTCAAAATCCCTATATTCAGTCCCACGTATGGCGTAGAGATTTGGGAAAGACCTGTAAAAATTATCTCCGCTGATCAATAGTTTTTTTTCAGGGTACCAAACAACCATGTGATCAGGAGTTTCGCCAGGCGCCATTACTAATTCAAGATCAATCCCACAGATCTTTAGCTTTTCACCCTCCTCTCCAATCTGCCGTGTCGGGGCCAGAGCCCCTGCACCCATTCCTTTCATTGGCCGATCACCAGGTCCTATACCAATGCCAATGATCTCCTCAGGGTAAGATAGGCCAATGCCAAATTGACGCTTGGTTCTTAACTGCATTGCTTTGGCTGGGCGTGGGTGAGCGGTCGCGACAATTAAAGAGTCTTCGGAGGATTTATTGCTCGCCAGAATCTCTGGGTTGCAACCGTCGGCAAAAACGCTTGCTCCTGATACGTGATCGCGATGTGAATGCGTGAGAATGATGGCCTTAACGGGTAGATCCGTGATTTTTCGAAATTCAGTCAAAATATTTTGTGCCGCAGCGGTTGTCTCCGTCGTATCGACGATTATTATACCGTCATCTCCAACCATCATGTATACATTTGAGGCTGCAAACCCAAAAGCTTGATAGACGTTATCTACAAGTTGAACAACTTTTTTTTGAAAGTATTTTGGGTGTGTTTTTAGTTCTGGATGCATCTGTATTCTCCCTTTAAAATGATAGGCAGCCGGGTACTCAGTAATAGTTGTTTCCTGGATCCTGTATTGCTTCAAATTAAATCTTTGTAATCCATTGGATTATGGCATCACAGAATTTGGTCTCTAAGAAAAGATTTTTACTGCCCACACTTTGTTATATTAATATTTATTTTTATCTATTTGGGATCCTGAACGCAAGAAAAATTAACAATATTGAAAATTTTTACCTTGAGTTATTGCGTTGGGATCCCAATAATGCAATATTGTCATAGTGCTGAACTTTTGTTTTACAAACTAGGTAAACTTATTAAATAATGAGTTCATGTAGATCTTGAGGGAATATGGGACGCAAAAACATACTTTTCATTATGTGCGATCAGCTTAGATTTGATTACTTAGGTTGCTCAGGGCACCCGAGCATAAAGACACCCAACATTGACTCATTAGCAGCACGTGGCGTTAGGTTTAGTAACGCATATTGCCAATCGCCGATCTGTGGTCCATCGCGAATGAGCGCTTACACGGGGCGATATGTGTCCTCACACGGTTCTTCTTCTAATTTTGCACCACTCCGCGTTGGTGAAAAGAACATTGGACATTATTTGAACCCGCTCGGTGTACGGACCATTTTAGTAGGCAAAACCCATATGGTTGCCGATAAAGAGGGCATGCAAAGACTAGGTGTGGATCCAAAAAGTGACATCGGGGTTCATCACGCTCAAGCTGGATTTGAGGCCTATGAACGAGACGATGGGGTGCACCCTGATTCAATGGTCAATCCCGAACTTGCTTATAATAAATACCTGAAATCAAAGGGATATACCGAGGATGATAATCCTTGGCATTGGGCGGCCAATTCTGTTGATACCGAGAGAGGAGTTCGATCGGGGTTCTTTAATGATCGAGTTGGTTTACCTGCCAGAGTTTCTGATGAAAACTCTGAAACACCTTATATTACTCGGCGCGCAATAGATTTTCTGTCTGAAGATGACGGTGAAGCTCCGTGGCTATTACACCTTTCCTTCATCAAACCACACTGGCCATACGTTGCGCCTGCTCCATACAACAACATGTATTCTGTGAATGACATAATCCCAGCAATCAAATCTGAATCTGAATTGAAAAATACGAATCAACTTATGAAACATTTCATGGATCGGGTTGCTGGAAAAACTTTTGGAAAGGAGGCTACTCGAGAAACTGTAATTCCAGTCTATATGGGACTTATTTCCCAGATTGATGATCAGCTTGGGATTTTGTTTGATTTCATGGATAAAAATGGTTTGCTAGAAAACACCTTGATTGTTTTCACATCTGATCATGGAGACTATCTTGGTGATCATTGGATGGGTGATAAGGATTATTTTCATAATCCAGCTGTTAAAATTCCCTTAATTATAGTGGATCCAAGTGAAGCGGCAAATAGGACAAGAGGATCTGTGGATACGTCGTTGGTCGAGTTGATCGATTTAATCCCTACTTTTGTTGAATTTGCGGGTGGCGCTACTGCAGATCATATCTTGGACGGTCGGTCGTTAATGAAAAAAATTCTAGGCGCAGAGCACGACTGGCGAAATTATGTTATTAGTGAATATGATTACTCTACCCAGGTTTTTCGTCCTGAAACTGGAAGAACGCCTCTCAACTGCCGATCCTACATGATTGCAAATGAAAATTGGAAATACATATTTGCCCCGGGGTATCCGCCTGTGCTCTTCGACCTTATAGGCGATCCTGATGAATTGAACGATCTTGGCCGTAGTCCGGAGTATACGGATATTCGTCGTTTAATGTTTAACCAACTAGCTGAATGGTCATTACAATACCGGCAACGCGAAACTTGGTCAGAAGAACATAATATTCACATGACCGGGATGGAAGAGCAACTAGGAGTCCTCATAGGTTATTGGGATGAAAAAAGTGCGGAGGGCAAAAATCCAAAAATACTACCTAAGCGAAAACCATTAAAGGCAACACGAACAGACTAAAATAACTGATTAAATCAATTTGACCTAAGAATGGTTGAATTTAAAGTTAGATTTGGAATCAAAGCAACAAGATGCTTTCTCCAATTTAAGCAAAAATTGTGGTTAGTTTGAGGGTTCTTTGGTGGGGTTGCCATTTACAAGCTCAAACCCAGAATAACTGATTAAATCTGTTAGGCTTAGTTCTTCATGCCTCTCTTCAAATAGCTCAATATATTCGATTATAATGTTTAAATGTTCCCGCATCACACCTTCTGCACGAACTCCATCCCCTGCTCGGATCGCCTCATAAATCACCTTGTGCTGGGCGTTGCCTAGTCTCAACCGGAATAGGGTGCGCTCAATGCCTTTTTTTGTTTCGATAGTGGTTCGGTCAAAAGCCATTGAACCGACCGCAAGCATTGGAAGATAGTTAATTTGTTTGCAAGTGAAGTCGACAAAGTCATTGCCACAACCATCAAGGATAGTTTGGTGGAACACAGCATTTGCTTGTTGTATATTTCTAATAGACGTATCATCCAATACTCCGATATTTAAGAAGCGCTCAATTGTGTCTATAGCAGTTTTTAGATTCGGGAGAAAATTGACTCGAACTGATGACTGAGCCATAAGCCGTGCTGCAAGACTTTCTAAATGACCGAGAACCAATACAGCTTGTTTGACATCAGAAACTGTTGGGCTTTTTACAAAATAACCACGACCTTTGCCACGCAGAATAACACCTTCTCTCACTAGTAATCGGATAGCAAGTCGGACAGGAGTGCGCGAAACACCGTAGAAATCACAAAGCTGAGCTTCTGAGAGACGCTCGCCCGCCGAATGGGCGCCAACCAAAATGTCGTGCCGTATCTTGTCAGCCAGTTCAGTATCAATCGATTTCATGACCCTAATGTTAATAAATGGGATCCCAAAGTCAACATAAACTAAGAAATTATGAAATTATTAACATAATAGCTTGCAATGGGATCCCAATTATGGAATCAGTTATTGTGTAACCTTATTAATAAGACTGCATTGGTTCTCAAATAATTTTTTAGGATCCCAAAAAGTCAAATATATGGAGAAATCAAGGGAGACAGATATGGTAGTGATCAATCCAACGAACAAATCCGTAGAGTCATATAAAGGACTTCACCTTTACCACGGCGATATATCGAATTGCTCAATGAGAGTTCGCATGGCATTGATAGAAAAGGACCTTCCTTGGACAAGTCATCATATTGACCTGAAGAAAAAAGAAAATATTACAGATGATTATTTTGGAATTAATCCCAATGGTCTTGTTCCGACTCTGGTTGACAATGGTATAGTTCATATCGAGTCTAACGATATTATTAATTATCTCGATGAAACGTATCCCCAACCTTCTTTACGCCCCCAGAATGGAGAAAATAAGATGCTGGAATGGTTAAAATTAGCAGCGTCACTTCATGTCCCAGCGATCAAGCCATATGTCTATGCGACAATGATTCAGAAAAAAGTGAAAAAAACCGCCGAGGAACAAAAAAAATACGACGAACTTCAAAAAAATAAGGAGCTAAAGGAATTTCACTCAAAACATGCTGGTGATAAATCTTTTGGCAATGCCAGCATTGCCAAATCTGTTGAAATTCTCGAGGGTTGTTTTAACAAGCTAGAGAAAACATTAGAGGGGCGTGAATGGATCATGGGCGATAAATTTACATTGGCCGACATTTCCTGGATCCCGCTGCATTTTGTACTCGTTGGATGTGGTTATCCATTTGAAAAGTATTCAAACATTTCCAGATGGTCTGAAAACTGTGGAAGTAGACCAAGTTTTAAGGAGGGAGTGTTGAAATGGTGCCCCGATTTCTCAAAGGTTTAATTATAATCTATATACACCGCCAATAGAAGGAAATAAAGACAAATTATGGAAACTAAAACTAAAAGCAAACCACTTAAGCATTTTATAAACGGAGAGTGGGTCGAAGCAGAGACTGGAAATATTTTTGACGTTATGAACCCTCTCGATGATAGCCTTTACGCGCATGCGGCAAAAGGAACTGAAAGTGACATTCGAAAGGCTGTATCTGCAGCCAAATCAGCTTTCCCTGAATATAGAGAAACATTGCCTTCAGAACGGGAGCGCATGCTTCTCCGAATTGCTGAGATCATGGAAGAACGTAAGTCTGAACTTGTGGATTGTTTGATCGATGAGATTGGGTCACCGATACAAAAAGCAATGTTTGAATTTACTAAGGGTCTTACTATGTTGCGTGCCGCTGCTGGATTGTGCCGCAATGTACGTGGTGAAACGATCCCATCTGATGCGCCTGGAAAGTTTTCGATGTCTATAAGGGAGCCATTGGGTGTCGTTGCAGTTATTACGCCGTTCAACGTACCACTGATCAAAACCACCCGGCTTGTCGCCAATGCTTTATCGCTAGGAAATACCGTCGTTCATCTGCCTTCAGAATTGGCGCCACATCTTACGGTTCTTTTCGCTGAAATTGTTGCCGACGCAGGATTTCCAGCGGGCTCTTATAATGTTGTAACTGGTTATGGTCATGAAATAGGTGATGCCCTTACCAGCCATAAAGACGTAGATTTTGTTACCTTCACAGGATCTACAGTCGTAGGGCAACACATCAGTGAAATTTGTGCAAAAAATAAAACTCCTAACACTCTTGAGCTTGGAGGCAAGAGCCCAACTGTTGTTCTGGCTGATGCAGACCTTGATAAAGTCATACCAGTCGCAGCTCGATCAATATTCATGTTTGCTGGGCAGGCATGTATCGGGTCTAGCCGGTTTTATGTCGAGCGCTCAATCTACGATGAATTTGTGAAACGATTTGCCATAGTGGCCTCAAAGGTTGGGATGGGTAACCTACGTGACCCCAACACAGTAATCGCGCCGATAATTTCAGACAGACAACGTACCCGTATTAAAGATCATATTGCCGATGCCGTCTCAAAGGGTGCGAAGGTGGTGGTTGGTGGTGAATGGAAGGGGAATCGTTGTCAACCGACGTTGCTGACCGGTGTCTCTGAGGAGATGACCGTCTGCAAATCTGAAACATTTGGGCCAGTTACATCCATTTATCCCATTGATAGCTATGAAGAAGGCCTAAAAAAAGCTAATGATACCGAATATGGTCTCTCATCTGCAATTTTTACTAATGATATAAAACGTGCCTTTCACTTTGCTAGAAATATTGAAGCAGGCATGTGCCATATAAACGGCCCGACAATCCATGATGAAGCGCATGTGCCGTTTGGTGGCAATGGAGAAAGTGGCGTTGGCCGTGAAGGTACGGATGCAGATATGGAAGCAATGACGGAACTAAAATGGGTCACGGTACAATTATGACTTATACACTTTATCATCACGGATCTTCCGTTTGTGCCGCCAAAGTAAGATTAGCGATGGACGAAAAGGGTCTTGAATGGGATGGCGTTTACATTGACATCCTTAAAGGTGAGCAATTTGACCCAGAATATCTTAAACTAAATCCCAAAGGTCTGGTGCCAACCTTGATACACGATGAAACAGTCATTCCTGATTCCACTGTAATTATAGAATATTTAGACCAAATTGAACCTGAAACTAGCATTCATCCAACGGATCCTTGGGAACGTGCGCAATCCAGATATTGGACTAAAGCAGTTGATGAGGATCTTCATCCAGCTTGTGGTGCAGTTACTTTTGTATGTTCGCATAGGCACACTGTCTTAAAAAACCTTGGGCCGAAGGGGATAAAGAAATTTTTAGCCTCAACCCCTACTTTTTCAGTTACATCAAATTGGAAGGATCAGAAGGACGGGTTTATTAGATATGGATTTGATGCGCCCGGCGCTATAGATAAAATCAAATTATATGATCATTATCTCCACAAGATGGAGAAAGCGTTAAAAGGAGGGAATGATTGGCTAGTGGGTAATAAGTTCATGATCGCTGATCTTGCCATGACACCATACGTCAATCGACTAGCCATGATGTCTATGCGTGATATGTGGGAAAAAGGCCGCTTACCCAATTTAGAAAAATGGTTCGCCCGAGTGGAAGCACGCCAAAATTTCAAGAAGTGCTTGGTCGATTGGGTACCAGAAGATCTAACAAACGATTTGCGAGAAAATGGTGCCAAAAGTTGGCCAGAGGTTGCAAAAATTCTTGAAATCAAAATCTGAACAAAGGAGAAAACAATGGATCGTTTAACAGGAAAAACAGTTGTAATAACCGGTGCTGCACGTGGAATTGGAGCGATTATGGCTAGTCAATTGGCGCAAGAAGGTGCAAATGTCGTGGTCACGGATGTACTAGACATAAAAAATACAGTAAGCAAAATCAAAAGCAATGGGGGTATTGCTATGGGTTTAAACATAAATGTTACGTCAGATGATGACCTCGCACATATGGTTGAGGCCACTGTAAAGGAATTTAGCAGTTTGGATATTCTTATCAATAATGCATCTATTTTTGCAGCACTTCAACCCAAGCCTTTTTTGCAAATCGATAATGATGAATTTGATAAAGTCATGACAGTCAACGCAAGAGGCGTGCACCAGGCTACGAAAGCAGTTATCCCAGAAATGTTACGTGTGGGCGGGGGTAAAATTGTGAATATTGCGTCGGGAACTTTTTATTATGGTCCTCCAGGTTTGTCACACTATACCGCATCCAAAGCAGCTGTAATTGCACTAACCCGAAGTCACGCTCGCGAACTAGGAGAAAAGAACATTCAAATTAATGCGATCGCACCAGGTCTCACCGAAAGTGAATCTATTCAAGGGCACACAGGATTTGATCCTGCACGTGGACCGACTGTCCAATCACGTTCCATCAAACGAGCAATGGTTCCCGAAGATCTGTTAGGAACTTTAATGTACCTGATCACATCTGACAGTGATTTTGTCACGGGACAAACTTTGAATGTAGATGGGGGAAAAATAAATCTTTAAGGAATAACAAAATTGACTTATAAATATGAAAAATAACATCCAAGAACCTACTTTCTTTGAAAAAGCTTTCAGAGGAGGAGCCCCACTAAAAGTTCTTTTAACTGCGATTGTTGTAGGGACAATTTTGATTATAATTAATCATGGCGATGTTATCATTCATGGAGAATTTCCAAACATCCTGAAAGTCATGCTTACATATTGTGTGCCTTTTTTAGTTACAATATGGGGCGCAGTGTTAGGAAAAAATATCAATGGGAAAAAGATTATGCACAAAAAATTAGCGACCTTGAAAATTAAAATAAATTAACATAAAATTAAAACTAGACAATTTATTTATATGATAGAAAGAAAGGAGCATTTGATGACCCAACGCGATTATGATGATGTGCCCGGAACCTACGTTTTGGATAGCCGAAGTTACCGCAAAGGGTATAGTCTCAACATGTTTTTGATGACACTGAACAAGTCTGTTCACCGTGATGAGTTTGCTTTGAATGAAAATGGCTATCTTGATAAGTTTAATGTGTCAAAAGAGCAAAAACAGGCTGTTATAGAACGTGACTATTTGCAGATGCTTAAACTTGGCGCAAATGTCTACTATACTTTCAAACTCGTCAGCCATGACCGTCTCCAACCACAATATATGTATGGCAAAATGAGTGATCCAGAACTGAGTTTTGAGGAATTTCAGCAGATGATGCTATCAGGTGGAAGATCAATAGAGGGCAATCGAAGTAAAAAGGAGAAGAAAAATGGCTAGAATTATATCTGGAATGGGAACTTCCCACGTCCCAGGAGTAGGGGCGGCAATAGATAATGGCAAAACAGATGAGCCCTACTGGAAACCATTATTTGTAGGATTTGAGCCATTGCGTGCTTGGCATCGTAAACATGTTCCAGATGTCAATATAATAGTTTTTAATGATCATGCTACATCCTTTTCACTTGATAAATATTCTACTTTTACTTTAGGAGTTGCCGAAACCTTCAAACCTGCAGATGAAGGCTGGGGACCACGAAAGGTTCCTGATGTTCAGGGTCATCCTGATCTTGCTTGGCATATCTTAGAACAGCTTATCTTTGAAGAGTTTGATATGGCAGTTGCCGGTAGCCTTGATGTTGATCACGGTCTGACGGTGCCCTTATCCATTGCCTATGATCAACCCAATCAATGGCCAACCGCAGTTATTCCATTATGTGTCAACGTAATCCAATATCCTCAGCCTTCAGCTTTGCGTTGTTACAAACTGGGGCAAGCAATTAAGCGGGCCGTTGAAAAGTTTGATCAAGACCTCACTGTCGGCATCTGGGGCACTGGGGGCTTATCTCACCAACTTGGTGGTGAGAGAGCAGGCGTTGTTAATCCAGAATTTGATAAGGTTTTTTTAGACAATATTGTCTCTGATCCACTTGCCAACACCCGTTTCACACATACTGATTTTATCCGTGAAGCCGGATGTGAGGGCATTGAGATGATCATGTGGAATGTGATGCGTGGTGCATTAAATGAGAAAGTTAACGAAGTTTATCGTTTCTATCACATTCCCGTTTCGGCAACCGCCTATGGCGCTATGATTTTAGAAAATACTTAAGATTTACCTATAGGAACAAATACAATGAAGAAAATAAAAATTGGCGTTGCAGGTGCCAATGGTGCTTTTGGAACAAAACATCTTCAAGCACTTTCAGCTATTGATGATGCAGAAGTTGCAGCTGTAATGGCAACGTCACTCAATAAAGCAAATCTTGTTGGTGATGAATTCTCTGTTCCCCTCCGTTTTGATGATTATGAAGCATTTATTTCCAGTGATAAAATTGATGCTGTGATTCTGGCCACTCCTACCCAGCTTCACGCAGCACAAGGAATTAGTGCAATGGAAGCAGGAAAACATGTGCTAGTGGAAATTCCTATGGCTGATAGTTTAGCAGATTCGGAAAGACTTGTTGCTAAACAGCAGGAAACAAATCTTGTCGGTATGGCTGGGCATGTGCGCCGCTTTAACCCATCCCATCAATGGATACATAACAAAATTAAGGTAAACGAATTGTCTGTTCAGCAAATGGATGTGCAAACCTATTTTTTCCGTAGAACAAACATGAATGCTAAAGGCGAGCCTCGTTCATGGACGGATCACCTTCTTTGGCATCATGCCTGCCATACAGTCGATCTCTTTTTACATCAAACAGGTGAAAATATTAAAGAAGTTCACGCTGTTCAAGGACCGAAACATGATATGCTGGGAATTTCGATGGACATGGCAATAATTCTTAAAACAGATAGTGGCAAGCTGTGCACATTGTCACTATCATTCAATAATGATGGGCCCCTTGGCTCATTTATCCGATACATTTGTGATAATGGAACTTATGTTGCAAGTTATGATGATTTGTTTGACGGTCGAAATGAACAGATAGATGTATCAAATATTGATGTGTCAACGAACGGTATTGAATTGATTGATAGAGAATTTATCCATGCAATTAAAGACGGCAGGGAACCCAGAGCAAGTTTTGCTCAGTGCCTGCCAACCATGAAAGTTCTGCATGATATTGAAAAAATGATGACCTGATAAGTAATGACTAACCAAACAGCTATTCCCTTCATGCAAATCAGAGGAGGCAGTTCTAAAGGGGTATATTTCCGTGCTGAAGACCTACCGTCAAATAAAGAAAAAAAAGAATCTGTTTTAAAATGGGTAATTGGCGCCTGCGGTGATCCACGCCAAATTGACGGACTAGGAGGAGCTGATCCGTTGACTTCAAAAA
>MDTE01193420.1_pt1 | contig 11884 bp, 11 predicted proteins | sample 811231 | NCBI WGS metagenome assembly MDTE01 (sample SAMN05326651, study PRJNA326480) | marine metagenome | isolation source: seawater | place: Indian Ocean: Red Sea | collected 2010
AAATCAGAAAATATCTCTTTCAACGTTGACATTCCCTCATGAATTTGCAGCAGCGATTTTAGTTGAGCAACTTTACAGGGCCTCTGAAATTATGAAAGGGACATCATATCACAGAGTGTGACAAAGACTCAATAATCAAATCTGAGTGGGAAATAGCATGGAGACTTGGTGGTTCCTAATATTGGAATTTGCTGTCGCAATTTGTCTTCTCGTGCTTAGTCCAAGACAGCCTTTTCCCGGGCCATCCAAAAGATTTGGTAATATTTTGATAACTTTAGCGTTATTACTGGCAATCGGGCAAACAGCACCTCGTCCTACCAGTGTCAATGTTCACATTGCAATACTGATGATTTTTGGATCATTCGGTTTAGTGAGGGGTGTCAGGAATATGCTTGTAACTAGAGAAGAAGTAATCGTCGCTCCTTTTGCTGGAGTACTATTTTGCGTAGGTGTAACAGCCTTCATGTCAATTCAGTGGCCAGAATTGACAACAACAGAAGAAATCATTGCATTTGTCACAATTGTAGCAATCGGTTTGGGACAAGTTTGGCTAGTATTCAGAGGTTTATTGATTGGAAGACTACCTCTAGCATGGTCAAAAGCGGGGTTATTCGCATTGCAAAAAGGCCAGATTAGCACAGATAGGGGAGCTATAGCTTGTTTTGAGAAGGCCTGGGATCTTGAAGAGGAACATTTGAACCCAATGGCATGGATTGCCCTGAGTAAGATTCATACTTTCTTAGGCAATACGGAAGATGCAAACCATTGGGAAAAAAGACTCAAAGAAACTGGAGGAGAGGATGCTGTTGCCCCTGAATGGATACAGGCAATAGATGAGGCGTTATCCGATTTGAGCGCTTAATATTCAAAATATACAGAAATATTTTTGTTTTTGATACAAATAAACGAACCATTTAATATCCTTGAAAGTAACTTAGTATTGTGGAAAGAGAGGAGACTACGGACGATTGGCCTTTGTCGACAATATGCTGGTATGCTGTATTAGTATGGTTTGGGGCATCATTATTTTCGCAATCCGTCTATTTGGGAATTTACGGAACTCCATATGATGCCAACGTGATTCTTGATTCGATAGGGCCATTTGCATGGATAATTATTGCAATTGAGGTCTGTATCTGGGTTACATTAGCAGTTTTGTTAATTCTAAAGTTTTCAGACCGTTACACAAATTTGGATCAAAAAACTACTTCAACAGAACCAATTTTACCACATAATTGAAGAAGCCTCATTGAAAGTGGTGGGACATGGATGACGAATTCTATCTTCCTCCAATTGCAGGCCAACCGATGAGTTTGACAGAATTAATGGATGAAATGGCTTTGTTAGCAATTCCGGAAGGTTGCAAAGTTGTCACAATTGAAGAAGCAAGAAATGAGTTACCCATTGCTAAGAAATGCCTTTTTGAACTTCAATCACTTCAGGATTTAGCCCACGATTTGACTGAAGAACTAGAAATTATTGTCGAGACTCTTCCTCCATTCCATGAGCACGTTCAGGAATTAGCAGGACAGCTTAGCAACATCGTCAAGGAGTGGCAATTAATCGGCGACAAATTAGAGCCATTAGGTGCTAGAATCGCAGGGTTTGAGCCTGGATTATTAGAATGGCACGGCGTTGTAGATGGACACCTTGTAATGTATTCATGGTGCCAAGGAGAAGAGGATATTGAGTGGTGGCATCCAATGGACACCGATATTAACGGCCGCAGACCTCTTGTTGAAGCATAGGTTCGGATGTACATGGTCCGGATAACAAAAGTCCATACAGGCGGTGGAGACGGTGGTGAAACCTCTCTTGTTGATGGTACTCGAGTCAAGAAGAATAATTCTAGAATTGAGATTGTAGGTTTGTGTGACGAATTAAATGCTACAGTCGGAATGGTTCTGATGGAAATTAATCGTTTGGTTGCAACTCACTCAGATGGTGGACAACGGATAACAGTTCGAAGAGTACAAGATGTATGTAATTCAGCACTTGGTAGAATTCAAAGTGAATTATTCGATTTGGGTGCAGAATTAGCTTGCCCACTCGAAAGTATCCCTGAATATATGGAATTACTAGATGAAAATGATTCGGACAGATTATGTGAAGAGATGGATGCTTGGAATGAGGAACTGAACCCTCTCGAGAGTTTCATTCTTCCAGCGGGGTCTGGTCCTATTGCAAACTTACACCTTGTCAGAACAGTTACTAGAAGATTAGAGCGAGCAATGGTTGGAATGAAAAGTGAATTAAGACCCCTAACCCTTCAATATGTGAATCGCCTTTCGGATTGGATTTTTGTTATGACAAGATGGGTGTCATATCGTTTAGGTGAAGAAGAAACACTTTGGATTCCAAAAGGAAAAAGGAGTAAAGGAACAGTAGAAATGACAAAGCGTCAAAGTAAAAATCATTGATCTAGTTTTCCAATTTCAGACATATGCTGCATAGCAGCAGATAATACACCTTTACTCTCTTCATGCGTTAGTTGAGACATGGCGCTATTCCAATCTAGCCATAGGTGTTCTCTATGTTCATGGCTTATTTCCACTGCCATGGTTTCAGTTTCTGCAATATACCAAAAAACCTGTTTGTTGATCAGTTTACCTTTGTGTCTAAAATTGTAAGATGTTCTAAATTCAAAATTTGGAACGAATTCGATATCTTTGATTCCGGTTTCTTCATTCAATTCTCTAGCAGCAGTAGCCATGTTTGAAACATCGGTTTCCTCAACATGACCCTTTGGAAAATCCCAGTGCCCCTGAGGATATTGTAGCAGCAATATGGAGCCGAAATTTACCAACACAACACCACAAGAGGTTTCCATATCTATCTGTGATTGCCACTCATTCTTAGCCTCTCCTATTTCGTTACAACATATTCAAGAAACTGGTATTGTTGGATAGCCATATGTCCGTTCTAGAAAACATCACTAGAGTTGTTGCAGATTCGGATTTAGATGGTTTGATGGCGGCTGCAGTTCTGAAGTCCAGCAAACCAGAATTAGAGGTTCACTTTGCTCATCCTGCGTTGTTAAGAGCGGGTTTTTTAGACGATATCATAGATAGGAACACGGCAATTTGTGACCTACCTTTCCATCCTAATTGCGGACTGTATTTGGATCACCATCTTACAAATAGGCCAAATCCAGAAGAAGAAAAAGAATTTCATGCAGAAGGAGGGATTTGTCATTGGAGAGATACACCATCTGCGGCTAGAGCAGCATATGATTTGATGAAAAGTGAACTTAATCTGAGCCACTTAGAAGAAATTATGCCCATAGTCGACCAATTAGATTCTGGCGGAATACCATTAGATGATTTTCTGGCTGATGGGCCAATCTTGAGGCTTTCTAGGTCTCTTTCTCTATCAAATCCAGAACACATGATGAAAGTTATGAATCAATTTGCGGAAGGGATGAATCTCGATGATATATTGGATTCTCACAAATCGATTTTAGATTCTTTATCTAACTCAAGAAAACAGAATGAGTTGATTGTAAAAAAGCATCTGAAAATTGTTGATGGACTTGCTATATGTGATTTATCTGAAACCGGAATTAGGACAAATGGATATCTGGTAACTGCAATAGCTGGTTCAGAGGCACTAGCCTGTTGCGTTATTCATGGATTTTATGACGGAACAATAGAAGATGTCGACAGACCCGCTCTGAGTGCGTCATTTTACGCTAATTCATTTCGGGAGGAGGCAAACCCGTACGACTTATCAAAATTAGCGACTTTGTTGGACGAGACTGGGGGCGGGCATGCCAATGCGTGTGGTTGTAGAATTCAGCCAATGAGCGTATCAGAAACAAATCTAACAGAAGATGATAAGAAATACAACCTTGCAAAATGGCTAGATCTCTGGAGCCGAAGAAATCAAGATTTAATTCGATAGTTTCGAATCCTTATCGATATGAATTCTCCTAACTGATACATCAATTCAAATACTGAATTTATGGGCGGGAAGCATGGAAAGCGTTACTGACCCAGAAAAAATCAAACATCGAGCGTTTTTCAAACTCGGGCTATTTACTTATGACAACAGACAAGTAGTCCTGATAATTGGTGTGTTATCCTGTTTTCTAATGGCTTCACTAATTTCTATGGGTGCTGATTGGGCAGAATCTTGGGGCGAAGGAGACTTAGAATCCGTTGAGGCGGGAAACGTTGTCGAGGATGCATTTTTTGGTGAAGAGGAAGATGTCCAAGGATTCATCTATTTGGTTCATCATGACACACTAAATGACACCTCAGAAGTATGGCAAGATGCGGTTGTTCAAGCACTTGCAGATTTTGAAAAATTAGGCAATGAGACAGTAACAATTGAGTATTCTTGGACGAAAACAGGCGAAGAAAGAAATGATTATGTTTACGAAGGAGACGACGGCTTTTGGGCTAAAAATCGTGTTATCATTAGCCTTGATAGGAAAGAAGCAAAAGAACTCTATGCAGAAAACTATGAATCAATAGAAATTGATTCTGATTTTGATGATTGGAGAACAGGCGCGGTTGCCATAGACGTAACATTTGATACACGCATACAAGAAGATTTGATCAAAGCAGAATTAATTTCTGCTCCTCTGACATTGATAATTCTTGGAATTGTTTTTGGCACGATAATCGCAGCATTGTTACCGATTGGCGTTGCAGTTCTCACGGTATTGTCTGCTATGGGATTGACAATTTGGCTATCTAATACTACAGACGTTACACAATACGCATTGAATATCATAACTCTAATCGGAATTGGAGTGTCCGTAGATTATTCATTATTCATGGTCAATCGATTCAGAGAAGAAATGAACAGAGGCAGGGATATCAGAACATCGACCGCGATGACTGTCGCTACTGCTGGGAAAGCAGTATTTTTCAGTGGCGTAACCGTTGCAATAGGTTTGATGGGCATGCTATTTTTCGAAAATACTGGACTACCAAGTTTGGGTATTGGAGGAACATTGGCCGTATCTGTTGCTATGATATTTTCAATCGTGGTTCTTCCAGCGGTTTTAGCAATTCTAGGAAAAAAGGTATTCAAATGGAAAATTCCCTACTCTTTCAGTACGGATAATGACAATGAAGATGGGATGTGGGCAAGAATTGCAAACACAGTAATGGCCAGACCCTGGGCAGTTTTGATTCCGACATTGATTATTTTGTTAGGCGCAGGATTGCCATTCTTGCAAGCAGATTTTTCAATTGCATCTAGGGATGCTTTACCTCCTGACGATGAAACCAGAGTTGGTTTCGAACACATGGATGAGAAATGGCCGGAAGGGGCTGTAAACTCAGCGATGGTAGTGGTCGATTTTGATGGTGAAGATCCACTATCAGAAAACAATCTGAAAATCATGTTTAACTGGATAAATCAATCGATTCAAGATGACAGAGTTATCGACGCTTTCGGATATGCCATGCACCCAATTGTTGGTATCAGTGAAACCCAAGTCCTAGACTTCTGGTTGACTCCCGATGAACAAATGACAGTGGAAGAAATTGCAACAAGAGAGTACATGCGTGAACAGTTTATTTCAGATAATGTAACCTACATTGTATTTTCACTCAGTGGCCCGATTACTGGTGAGGATGGAAGAGATTTCGTAGCAGATGTTCGAGAAGATAAAAACGAATTGTTAGGGGAACTTGTAACAGGTAAGAGCGGCAGTCTGATGGTAGCTGGTTTTGCAGCATACAGCCTTGATATATTAGACGCTATAAAAGACAAATTACCTGTCGCTATTGCCTTTATTTTCATATCTACAATTGTACTAATCTACATTCAGGTCAGAAGTATTGTTATTCCAATCAAAGCCATTGTGATGAATATTTTATCGATATCTGCATCATTTGGAATGCTTGTGTTTGTATTCCAATGGGGATATGGAGCCGACCTACTTAATTTCACACCACAACCCATTGAAACTACGAACCCTGTGATTATGTTCTGCATAGTATTTGGGTTATCTATGGATTATGAAGTATTAATGCTATCAAGAATTCATGAAGAGTGGGAAATAACCGGCGATAACACCAAGGCTGTAGCAAATGGATTACAAAAAACAGGTCGATTGATCACAGGTGCAGCAGCAATTATGGTCGTTGTGTTTATGGCATTTGGACTATCTTCTGTAGTAATCCTAAAACAAATAGGACTTGGCTTAGCATTAGCAATTCTGCTGGATGCTACCATAGTCAGGGCTCTTGTCGTTCCATCTACAATGCGATTGATGGGTAAGTGGAATTGGTGGACACCGAGTTGGCTATCACCAAAATCAAAGAATCTTGAAAATGTAAAGGAATCCAAGGAATGAATGGAATATCATTAGAATAATGAGAAGGTCTGCCGCTCTGCCGTGTTTTGTTCTAGCGATTTTATCCCTTCTTGCTCTTTTGCCCCATCTTGTCATTATCCAGAGCAATGTTATTCCGATTGGGCCGGTGAAACCATGCAAACTTTCAGGCATCAAACCGATTCCTGTGTAGTATCTAGCAGTAAATGCAAGAAGAACAGATAGAGTTGCAAAAATAAGGATTCTTTCACCGTTTTTTTCATGTCTTTTTAGATATTCAATACGGTCTTCACCCTTGAGGGTTCTCGACTTTTCTTTCCAACCATATTGCCACCACATCCAAGCAATAATCAAAGACGCAGTAATTGGATGGAGTAACAATATGATAGTGTCTGTTACTCCCATTAATCTATCCTAACCAGTTAATGGTCATGGTTGTTTGCAGAGTCAATGCTAGCGGTGGCTCTAAAGAGGTCAACTATTCGCAATGTAATAGGAGGGGTGAGAATGCTGCAAGAATCGAACCTTCTCACCTGCTTGAACGCTGGGATGATAGAGAATCTATCCCCTCAAACTCGTCAAAGAAAAGTCACTAAATTACCCGAGTTTAGAATGCTTGAAAAACCTTGGAAATCATTACTTCTTTCAGCTCTTTACGAACTTCAGATTCCAAGTGATGAAGATGATAGTGCACCATCGCAGATAATGAGGTCTAGGAGCACTTCCAGAAGCAGAAGGGGCGTGTCAAATAACGCAGGTCCGCTACAATGGTTACCTGAAACCTCTGAAGTCTTGATTTCGGGCTCAGGAAGTGATGCTTACAGGCTAGCCATTTTATTGATTAGGAAATCTTTGTTTTCGGACGACTGGGATGAATCACATGATGAATCCATCGAAGATTTAAGAAATAATTGTGCCACTAATGGTGTCCATCCAGTATGGCATAAAATGGCTGAGAGTACTCCTATACTTGCTCAATTTATGTCATTTCCAAAGACAGAGGCTGATGAAAAAATATCAGATGAGATTGATTCTAGTTCAGCATTTATCGATCCATCAAATTCAAACAGCCTTTCAAAGACTCTATCAAGTTTAGAAGCAGGAATAAACAATGCATCTGTAAAAATGGCCATAAAGAAGGCAAAAGCCCAACTAAATGGTAAAAAAGGACTAAGAGATATAGACGGTCTTGAAAATCTGGAAGGAGAATCAAGTATAATAAGCGCTCTTGTCAATATTCATCTGGGTAACGACGCTAAAGAAAATCTGAAGGAATTAAAGAAATCAAATCCTAAGTTATCCGATGCATTAACTGATTTAGTTAACCTACGTAATGGGGAATCCAAGAATTGGAATAAAACTAGAAAATTATCAGGTGATGATGAATTAACAATTGCTAGGAAAATTGCGGCCTGGAATTTATTACCGGAAGAAGCAGAGAAACTCAAAAGTAAGGAGTTAGACGAAGGTCTTGGATTAATTATTGATAGTAAAAATAAGCAGAAATTGATGTGGTGGAAATTATCTGCACTCGTTAAAGAGGGAGAGTCTGAAAAAGCACTCAATTTACTGGATTCACTATCGATTGAAGCCGATGCAGATATATCAATCCTGATTTCGCTTGTAAAGAAATTAGGAGATGGTGCCAGTGATTGGTTAGAGAGACAGATTAACACATTGTCAATTGAATCCTTGGCTGAAATAACAAACGATACCGAATCCTCAAATGGGCTAAGGTACGTAGCCGCAAAGAAAATTTTAGAATTAAATTCAGAAACATCAGTGGATTCACTAATCGATATTTTCACTCAAAATATGGATCTACAACGACTATCAGAATTATTGATTGGGAATGAGCAAATGTGTGCAGAGTATCCATATCCAACTCTTTTGGTAGCACATCTGCTTCCAGCGAACTTCAAAGCTGGAGATTTCAAACTCGTTCGCGAAGCTAGGAGAACAGCTCTCTCTACAGTGGAAACAGCCACGGTTCCCCAATCTATTTCAGAAGCGAGCAGAGGATTAATTCTCCTTCTAGATGGAGCAGCTAAATCAGATGACGATTGGTTGGTTTCAACCCTTGATAAAAATGGAATTAAGGCATTCAATAATTGTCGACAGGCTTTGAAAGATGGTGGCGATGGTTTAGCGGACTCAAAGGTAATCGATGTCCTTGCATCCAGCGTCGATGATGCAAAATTATCAACCTTGGAGTCGAGACTATTTGGTGCTGTGATAGATACTCTAAGATTGAACAGAGCATCTTGGTTATTACAAACAGGTTACAAGAAAGATAGTGTTCTAAAACTACTCGACGGATTACTAGCAAGTTCTGATACAGCATTACCTATGATGGAGGCTGTCAAACACTTGGTTTTGGAATACGATATAGGAGTTCCAAATTTGGTCAAATGGTATCAAGAGAACGAACCCCAGTCGCCTTGGCACACTCTTGCCAGAGCAGCAAGACACTTCACAAACGGCGAGGAATTGAATGCGGCAAGAGATTACAAGAGAGCAGGAGATCATATCGAATTTGATTACGAGCACAAAATTTTGTTATATCGAAAAGCGCTCATACACTTTGCACATGCTGAACAGTGGAATGAAGCAGTTGAGTTATTAGAAAAGGAACCTGCGTTGAAAACAGCATTGACAAAGAGATTCCAATTATATCTGAATGTATCTAAAGTGGCTAAGACAAACAAAAACACTGACGATGCAACTAAGATGATAAAATCATATGTAAGAAAAACAGTCATCGTTGAAGAAGAAGATCAATTCGGTAAGGTAACTCGTGTAGAAAAACCAAGATACTCCGAAGAAGAATTAGATTTATTGAGGAATTATGCAAAATCTCATGGCCGTGCTTTACCAATAGAGCCTTTTTCAGGTCGAGTCAAAGCCGCCATCAATAGTTTACAAAGAGAAAGAAGAAGGTCCAATCGTTATTCATTTGAGAACAGATACGCACAAGCAATGATGCATGACCCCTCGACTGAAGATATATTCAATATTGCTACTGAAGCCTCTACTGAGAAACCTTTAGAAGGCTTGATGCTCTTAGAAAGAGCTCAAGATTCTCGTAAGTTTTCGTTAATGGATACCAAGCGATTAGCACAGGCAGAACGTGGATTATTTACAACTCACAGGAATAATCTTCCAGTTAAAGAAAGAGCATATCTAAGAAATCTAAACTTAAGTCCTCTAGTCATTATTGATACAAATATTCTAATGGATGAATTACAATATAGAGTCTCAAATCTTCTAGGGATTTCTTCAGAAGTTTCTTTGGATGTCGGAGGAAAAGGTCGTTTCCATAGGGTTTTGAAACATAGAGCAGATGAGGGCAAGATTCACTTGTGGATTCCCAAGGTAGTAAGCAAAGAACTAGTCGGGCTAACACAAGATGTTCAGAATATAAAGTCTAGATTTAATGACACTCTCGTCGACAAAGACATGTTAGACAAGATAGTAAATCAAGAAGAACTCGAGAATATTGCAAAACAAATAGTCAAGGACTTCTCCACTTGGAAACCAATGGACTTGCATCTTGAAGATGAGGCTAATGACGAAGAGATTAGACAAGAGTTGGAAGAATTCTTAATCGATCATACTGAGGTTTATGATGAAATTACAGCAATGAAGAGGCAACATGGAGAACCAATCAGGTCAGTTATCAACGATAGGGACATTTATCCTGAAAAACCAGATCAAACAATTATGTGTCTTGCAGCCTCAATGGCAAACCAACCTCTGGGTGAAATAGGAAGTATTCTTATCGCCACAAGGGATTCAGACTTCACTTTAGTTGCTAGAGCAGTAGAAGAAAAATTCGGATTTGGCGTTATAGCAAATAGCAGAAATATCAACAATTGAACTTGATATCACATGTGTGAAATCATTGCAGTTCCGAATTCAGAACAAGATAATAGTTCTGCATCATCCATGAGTCTTTCGAAATCATAGGTTACGGTTTTTGCTAAAATCGCTCCTTCCATTCCCTTCACAATAAGATCTGCAGCCTCACTCCACCCCATGTGTCTTAGCATCATTTCTGCAGACAGAATTAGTGAACCAGGATTGACTTTATCCTGTCCTGCATATTTAGGAGCTGTTCCATGGGTTGCTTCGAAAATTGAGATCCCTGTGTCATAATTGATATTAGCACCAGGAGCAATTCCGATTCCTCCTACTTGTGCAGCTAACGCATCAGAGATGTAATCTCCGTTTAGATTCATAGTTGCTAATACTCCATATTCTGCAGGTCTGGTGATTATTTGTTGAAGCATTGCGTCTGCAATTACGTCTTTTATTGTTATAGTATTGCCAGTATTTGGATTTGTGAGAGTGCACCACGGCCCACCATCTAATTCAGTTGCACCAAATTCTTCTTTTGATAGTTGGTAACCCCAATCTCTGAATCCACCTTCGGTGAATTTCATTATGTTACCTTTGTGAACTAGAGTGACGCTGTCCTTGTCATTGTCGATTGCATACTTTATTGCTGCTCTAACAATTCTTCCAGTTCCTTCCTTACTAATCGGCTTGATTCCTATACCTGAGGTATCAGGGAATCTAATCTTGGAAACTCCCATTTCGTTGACCAGGAAATCCATTACTTTCTTGACATCATCTGAACCAGCCTCCCATTCAATTCCGGCATAAACATCTTCGCTGTTTTCTCTGAAAATTATCATGTCAACATCTTGTGGGGCTTTAACAGGTGATGGTGTTCCATCATACCATCTAACAGGCCTTACACAAGCGAACAGGTCTAATTGTTGTCTGAGAGCAACATTTAGTGATCGGATTCCTCCTCCAACTGGTGTTGTCAATGGGCCTTTGATTGATACCAAGCCACTTCTCATTGCGTCGAGGGTTTCTTTTGGCAGCCATTCGCCAGTCTGATTGAAGGCCTTTTCTCCCGCTAATGTTTCAACCCAATGGATTTGTTTTTCGCCGTTGTACGCTTTACTTACTGCAGCATCAACAACTGAGATCATTACAGGAGTGATATCTACTCCAATTCCATCTCCTTCTATGTAGTAAACCAGTGGGTCATTCGGTACAGATAAGATTCCATTTTCCATGGTAATTGGTGTTCCTGACATGTTGCTCATGTGTCCCGACTTATACCCCCTTCATCAACAAAGCGGTTGACGGTGGTTTCATTTCTTACACCATATTCGGATAGGTATGGAAGGCAGAGTGGAGTGGACTGGAGGAACTGGATTGATTGGTGTCAATTCTAATGAACAGGTCATTGAATTAGATTGGGAAAATGGTCCAAGTCCAATGCAGATTGCGCTTCAATCAATAGGTGCATGTTCTATTGTCGATGTTGTGATTGGTCTGAAAGAAAGAAATTTCTCCAAGGTTTGGGTAGAAATTTCATCAACCAGAAACGACGAATCGCCTAGATATTTCACATCTATACATATGATTTACCATGTTGTTGGAGATGTGCCCAAAAAATTGGTCGAAAGAGTAGTCCACAAATCACATGAAAAGTATTGCAGTGTATCTCAAAGCATACGAAAAGACTGCAAAATAACTCATGAAACAGTTATTCATGAATTGACCTGA
>MDTE01042850.1_pt1 | contig 11883 bp, 10 predicted proteins | sample 811231 | NCBI WGS metagenome assembly MDTE01 (sample SAMN05326651, study PRJNA326480) | marine metagenome | isolation source: seawater | place: Indian Ocean: Red Sea | collected 2010
AATTTATATGTGATTGAAGTGTGTACGACAAATTTTGGTAACCTTAACCGTCCACACTTCTCTTCTTAAATATTAACTTTTAAAATAGCTAATTGGGCTGAAAAGCCCAATAATCCTCATTAATTTATTGCAATAACAATACTTTGTTGAGAAAGTTTGATGCTTATAGGCTAAAATTAAAGGAAATCAAGCCTTTAAGGTCAAAAAAAACACTAAAAAGTCGCTATTTTAGGGCGTTTTTTTTGATTTTTTTCAATTAGTAATTTATTAATTCAAAATCCTTAAATTCAATATGTTATTAAAAATAAAAACTATAATTAAAAAAAATACTGAAATTTTTGCTTTATCTATACTGATAATAATCACAGTTATTTCAACTAATTACTATAATTATAATAAAAATAAAATTCTGAGTGAATACAAAAATTTAATTAATAATGTTTACGTAAAAAAGAGTATAGAAAATATTTTTGACAATTTAGAACCCAAGTTCAAAAAAATAATACACCAGGTTGCACCAGGAGATACTCTTGCAAATATCCTTAAACAATATAATACGACTGAAAGAGATATAAATGAAATACAAAATAAATTATCAAAAAAATTTAAATTAAGTAAACTTAAAGCTGGACAAAAAATTCAATTTACAATTGACCAAAAAAAAAATTTAATTAAAGAATTCCTAATACAAATTTCAAATACAGAAAAAATTGCCCTTATTAGAGATACAAAAACAGAAAAATTTAATCAAAAGATATTGATAACTCAATTAAAAAAAAAAATAATTTATAAAGAAAATATCATCTTAAATAGTTTATATAGAGCCGCAACTAAACAAAAAATACCTGCAAATGTTATTATAGAGTTTGCAAGGATTTATGGTTTCCAAGTTGATTTTCAAAGAGATATTAGGAAAAAAGATAGTTTCCAGATTATGTATGAAGTGTTTGTAAATGATAAAGAAAAAGTAATTGAAACTGGGAATGTTCTTTTCGCGAATTTAAAACTTGGCGGAGAAAATCTTCCATTATATTATTATGATGGAAAAGGAAGTGAAGGACATTATGACAAAAATGGTAAAAGTGTCAAAAAGGCACTGATGAAAACACCAATTAATGGAGCGAGACTTTCTTCACCTTTTGGGATGAGAAAACATCCTATTGATGGATTTAATAAAATGCATCGTGGTACAGATTTTGCGGCACCAATGGGCACTCCTATAATGGCGTCAGGAGATGGTGTAATCAAAAAAGCTGGATGGTGTGGCGGTGGAGGAAATTGTATCGTAATAAAGCATAACTCAACATACCAGACAATTTATGCTCATATGTCGAAATTTGCTAGCGGAATTAGAAGTGGGGTAAGAGTTAAACAAGGTCAAACAATTGGGTTTGTTGGATCAACTGGAAAATCAACTGGTCCTCATTTACATTACGAAGTAGTAGTAAATGGTAAAAAAGTAAACTCCCAAAAATTAAAATTGCCTTCTGGAAAAGTGCTCAAAGGAGAAGAAAGAAAAATATTTGAGACAAAAAAAATTAAACTTGATGTTTTGAAATCTGAAAAAATTGTTGGTTTAAACTAATTAAAAAAAATTAACTATTTTTTTCTATTTCGCTAGAAGTTGTACTTTGATCTTTATTGTCCATTTCAGAACTGGTTATAACATTTGCAGTATGTTTCTTTCTTTTAAAAGACTCTTGTTCACTTAAAATTCTTGTAAAATGATCAGCGTGTTGAAAATAGTTTTCTGATAAAATTTTATCTCCACCTGACAATGCTTCTCTTGCAAGATTATTGTATTTTTCAATTAATTTTGATGCATTATGATTATTTCTTCCTGGGGATTTTCTTTGAAAATTTTCTGTATTAGGAAAACTTGAGGAAAATTTACTTCTATCACCATTAGATTTAAAACTTCTATCTCCCCTTCTAAAGTTGTTTCTTCTACCGTTATTATTATTTCTGAAAGTTACCATCAATTTTATGATTTTATTTTAGTGCTAATTATACATCTATCATTATTAGCATAATCTTTTACAACTTTATTAATATAAAAACCTTTATTAGTTAAAATTTTTTTTACTTTATTTTTTTGGTCAAACCCAATTTCTAGGATTAACATACCATTTAATTTAATCAGATCAGATGATTTATTTATTACTTTTCTGATCACTGATAAACCGTCTAATCCACCATCAAGTGCTAATTTTGGCTCAAAGTTCTTAACATCCTTATCTAATTTTTTTAAATCAAATTGATTTATATATGGAGGATTAGATACTATTAAATCATATTGGCCATTATTAAAATTGTCAATATCTGATTTAAAAAATTTAACTCTGTTACCTAATTGAAGCTTAAAAGCATTTAATCTGCTTAAATCAATACATTTTTTGCTTAAATCAATCCCAATACCACTAAAATTTTTTCTTTCTTTCAGTATAGATAAAAGTATACATCCAGATCCAACTCCAATATCCAAAACTCTTAATTTTTTCTTATTTTTAGTGATTTTAATAACTTCCTCTATAATAATTTCAGTGTCAGGTCTTGGTATTAAAACATTTTTATTAATTTGAAATTGAAATTTCCAAAAATTTTTTGTTCCTGTTATATAAGAAATTGGTTTTCCACATGCTCTTTGTAAAACTAAATCTTTAAAATATCTTAAAGACTTTTTATCAATTTTGTTATTTAAATTAGAGATAATAAATTCTCTATCTCTATTTATCGCCTTACACATTAAAATCTCACTATCAAGTAATGTTGACTTTATTATTTCATTTTTAATTAAGATTCTGCTCGCTTGGTTTAATGCATTTTTAAAATTCATAAATTACTTAAACTTTCTTCTTGTGCTTGTAATGTCAAAGACTCAATCATTTCATCAAAAGCTTCTCCTTCTAAAAATTCCTCTAATTTGTGCAAAGTTAAGTTTATTCTATGATCTGTTACTCTACCTTGAGGAAAATTATAGGTTCTAATTCTTTCTGATCTATCTCCAGTGCCAATTTTACTTTTTCTATCTAAAGATCTTTCTTTTTCAATCCTAGATCTCTCTAACTCATAAATTCTAGCTCTTAAAATTTTCATACCCTTTGCTTTATTTTTATGTTGAGATTTTTCATCTTGTTGAGAAACTGATATCCCTGAAGGAATATGGGTAATTCTAACTGCACTATCCGTTGTGTTGACTGATTGCCCGCCAGGTCCTCCTGCTCGGAATACATCTATTCTTAAATCTGATTCGTTAATTTTTAAATCAACCTCTTCAACTTCAGGTAATACAGCAACTGTAGCAGCTGAAGTGTGAACCCTTCCCTGAGTTTCAGTATCAGGAACTCTTTGAACTCTATGCACTCCACTTTCATATTTTAAAGTAGAATAAATATTTTGGCCCTTGATTGAAGCGATAACTTCCTTAAGACCACCTGCCTCACTTCTTGAAATCGAAATTAACTCAAGTGACCATTTTTTTTTATTACTAATTTTTTCGTACATCTTAAAAAGATCTGCTGCAAATAAACTTGCCTCTAGACCACCTGTTCCTGCTCTAATTTCAATTATTGCATTTTTTTTATCTGCCTCATCTTTCGGAAGTAAAAATAATTTTAATCTTTTTTCATTTTTTTCAAATTGTTTTAATAAATTATCTAACTCTGCTTCTGCCATTATGATTAACTCTTTATCATTACTTTGATCATCTAAAATTTTTTTCAATTCACTTTTATTTTTCTCAAATGATATATATTTTTTTGCATCTTCCATAATTTCATTCAAATCAGAATATTCTTTTGATTTTTCTGCAAATAATTTTTTATCCAAATTTCCAGAAGATAATTCTTTTTCTAAAGATGAATGCTTATTAATTAAATCTTCAATCGTTCTTTGAGGTATCATCTTATTTATTTTCTAACTCTAAAGCTTTTTTTTCTACCTCACTTACTACTCTATTAATCATATCGTCAGTCATAACTTTCTCCTTTTGAAGCCCTGATATGTAAAGCATGTTGTTACCTTTTTGACCACCAGTTATACCTACATCAGTCATAGCTGCCTCTCCAGGACCATTCACAACACATCCAATGACAGATAAGGTAATTGGTGCTTTGATATGAGAAAGCTTTTTTTCTAAAATTTTTACTGTTTCAATTACTTTAAATCCCTGTCTTGCACACGATGGACAAGAAATAATTCTAACACCTCTATTTCTTAAATTAAGAGATTTTAATATCTCATTTCCAATTTTAACCTCTTCAACTGGGTTATCAGATAATGAAATTCTGATAGTGTCGCCAATACCGTCTAGAAGTAATGATCCTAACCCTATAGAGGATTTGATACTTCCTGGTAAAAAACCTCCTGCCTCAGTTATACCAAGATGCAAAGGATAATTTGTTATTTTTGATAGTTGTCTATATGCAGCAATTGATAAAAAAACATCTGAAGATTTTACACTTACTTTTAAATTTAAAAAATCTTCATCTTCCAAAATTTTTATATTACGTTGAGCACTCTGAACTAAGGCCTCTGGACAAGGTTCTTTAAATTTTTCTAAAATATCCTTCTCTAATGAACCTGCATTTACACCTACTCTAATAGAACAGTTATTATTCTTAGCAGCTTTTACGACATCTTTTATTTTATCTTTAGAACCAATGTTGCCTGGATTTATTCTTAAACAGCTGGCTCCATTTTCTGCAGCCTCTATTGCTCTTTTATAATGAAAATGAATATCTGCCACTATAGGTATGTCAACATGTTTTGAAATTTCTTTCAAAGCTTTAGATGACGACTCATCTGGACATGAAACTCTAACTATGTCAGCTCCTTCATTGTGAATTTCATTTATTTGTTTTATCGTAGCTTTAATATCAGTGGTTGGAGTATTTGTCATAGATTGTACTGAAATTGGATTATCACCACCAACTTTTACATTCCCTACTGTAATAACTTTTGTTTTTCTTCTGTTAATATCTCTAAAAGGCCTAATACTCATTTTTTAACTATCCAATTTAAATTCCTTATGTAAAGCTATTAAAGCTTTTTTAGTATTTCTTCTATCAATTAAGACTGAAATTTTGATTTCAGACGTTGAAATTACCTGAATATTTATATTTTTATTTGCTAAAGTTTGGAACATTCTAAAAGTGACTCCAGGTGTTGTTACCATCCCAACGCCAATTATTGAAATTTTGGAAACATCTTTCTTTATTAATAAATTTCTAAAACTAATATTTTTATTAGATTCAATAATTCTTTTTGTTTTATTCAAATCTTCAGTTTTGATTGTAAAAGTTAAATCAGTTTCTTTACCATTAGCAGAAATATTTTGAACTACCATATCAACATTAATCGAATTTTTTGACAATGGTTTAAAAATAGATGCTGCAACACCTGGTTTATCTCTAACACCAATTAGTGAAACTTTTGAGTCATTTTGAGTTGAAGATATCCCTGTTATTATTTTATTATTAATTATATTTGATCTTTTTGTTATCAATGTACCTGATTTTTTAATAAAAGAGGACTTTACTTCAATATTAATCCTATTTAGCCTAGCATCCTGAATAGAAACAGGTTGCATTACTTTTGCACCTAATGATGCCATCTCCAACATTTCCTCATAAGAAATTTCTTTAATTTTTTTAGCTTTATGTAATTTATTAGGATCAGTTGTGTAAACACCTTGAACATCAGTATAAATTACACACCTTTGAGCTTTAAAAAATTTTGCAAGAACAATGGCAGTAGCATCTGATCCTCCACGTCCAATTGTTGTCACTCTCTCATATTCATTTATCCCTTGGAATCCAGTTATTATTGGAGTGCCTCCATCTTTAAGATATTTCAAAATTTTTTTTTTGTTAATATTGTGTATTCTTGAATTTTTATAAACTCCTTTGGTAAAAATTGGAATTTGCCAAGCTAGCCATGATCGTGCTTCATATCCTTTATGAATTAATCTGCCTGCTATCAAGGAGCATGCAACTTGTTCACCTGAGGATACTAGAACATCGTATTCTTTTTCAGAAAAATTTTTGCTTATATCTTCTGATTTTTTTATAAGCTCATTTGTCACACCACTCATAGCTGAAGATACTACAATTACCCTATATTTTTTTCTTTTATATTCTGCGATTATCTCTGCAACATTTTTTATTTTTTCTATTGTGCCAACTGAGGTTCCGCCAAATTTTAATACTACAATTTTCATGGTAAAATATTTACTAAAAATTAAAATATATTGATAAAATACATGTTGAATATAATGTCAACTCACTAATGAAAAATAACACAATAAATAAAAAAGAAATAGAAAAATTTTCTAAAATTGCTGAGGAATGGTGGAATCCTCAAGGAAAATTTAAACCATTACACAAATTCAATCCTATTAGAATTTCATATATTAAAGAAAATATCGTAAATACTTTTAAACTCACTAATAAAGAAAAACCGCTAAATAAAGTTAAAATATTAGATATTGGTTGTGGAGGAGGATTATTGTCGGAACCAATGAGTAAATTAGGGGCACAAGTTTTCGGTATAGATGCCTCAGAAAAAAATATAAATGTTGCAAAACTACATGCAAAAAAAAATAATTTAGATATTAATTATAAATGTACATCACCAGAAAAATTTAATACTGAAATTAAATTTGATGTAATTCTAAACATGGAAATTGTTGAACATGTTGAAGATGTAGATTTTTTTTTAAAATCATGCTCAAAACTTTTAAAAAAAAATGGAATTATGTTTGTTGCAACACTTAATAAAACTTTAAAATCATACCTATTTGCAATTATTGGAGCTGAGTATATTTTACGGTGGCTACCTATCGGAACTCATTCTTGGGAAAAATTCATTAAACCTAATGAGCTAATAGATATTTTAAAAAAATATAATCTAAAAATTGAATTATTAGATGGGATGAAATTTGACTTAATAAAAGATGAGTGGTCAATAAGTTCAGATAAATCCATAAATTATATAGGAAAGTTTATTAAAAACTAATTGTTATTATCTTCAACCCAAGGTATCACTTCAGTCTCAATTCCTTCATCTCTAAGTTCTTTGATTTCATCAGAAGATGCAGATCCATAAATTCCTCTCTTTTTCTTTTTTTTTTGATTGTAATGAATAGACCTTGCCTCATATGAAAAATTTTCTCCTACATAGTCAAAATTATCTTTAATAAATTTTTGGTATTCTTTAATTTTTTTGTTAATCTTTTTTAGTTTTAAATCTTCACTAATATTTTTTGAGCTATTTTTATTAATTAATTTCGGTGCCATTAAACTTTTTTCAACTTGTTTTGAATTACAATTGTGACAACTTAAAAATTTTTTATTCTTAAGTTTTTCATATTCTTGGGAAGAGGCAAACCAACTATCAAAAAATAAATCGCACTCTTTACAAACTAATCTATACTTAATCATAACTAATACTTAATATTTTTTTTTTTAAAAACAATATTAATTAACTTCTATAATCAGCGTTAATTTCAATATATTTTTTTGTTAAATCCATTGTATAAGCTGTAAAATTTTTTGAACCGTTTGAAAGATTTATATTAATCTCAATATTATCATTCTTAATGTATTCACTTACAATATCCTCGTTATAATTTGGGTTTATTTTTCCATTTTGAATTATATTGAACTCTCCAAAATTTAGAGACAATTTGTCCAAATCTATTGTAACACCAGCTTTTCCTACTGCCATGATAATCCTTCCCCAATTTGGATCTTCTCCAGCAATAGCTGTTTTCACTAATGGTGAATTAGCAACCGAAAAAGCAATTTTTTTGGCATCAATTTCATTTTTACAATTATCAACTTTAATTGAAATAAATTTAGATGCACCTTCACCATCTGCAACCACTCTTTTTGCTAAATTTAATAATACTTTATTAAGCGCATTATCGAATTCAAACAACTTTTCATCATTTACATTTTTTATTTTAGAATGTTTTCTTTTTCCTGTTGAAAAGAATGTAACCATATCATTTGTACTTGTATCACTATCGCAACTAATTGCATTAAAAGTAGAAGTTATATTTTTCTTAAGAAGTTTTTTTAAAATGTCATTCGAAATATCGGCATCAGTAAAGATATAACCTAATGTTGTTCCCATATTAGGTTGTATCATTCCAGATCCTTTAGCTATCCCATAAATTTTAATCTTTGTATTTCCAATTAAACATTCTTCCATTGCCATTTTGGGCTGTGTGTCTGTAGTCATAATTCCTAATGCAGCCTTCATCCATATATATTTATTTTGGGTATATTTTATCTTATCTATTAAATCTGGAATTTTTTCTTTTATTTTATCTTCCGGAAATTTTTCACCAATTGTTCCAGTACAACCAAAAATTATTTCTTTTGGTTTAATTTTTTTGGGTTGGTCTTCATCTTCCTTTTGTTTTTCAGTTAACTGATCAGCAGATATTTTTGCAATATTTTCCAAACTTTTATAACCTTGTTGTCCTGTAAAGCAATTTGCATTTCTAGTGTTAACAATAAGTGAAAATACTTTTTTTACTTTGTTTTTCAAATTCCATTTAATATTTTCAGATACAATTTTTGACTGAGTATAAAGTGATGCATAATTAGCACCTTCCCTAAAATAAAACATCACTAAATCATCTCGTGGATCATTATATAAATTAGCAGATACAGTTGAAATTGAAACTCCATCAACATGATCTAAATCTTGAAACTCCTTCATTCTCTTACTTTTTGATTTAGATGATAAAAAATTGGTTAAATTTATGCCCATGGTGTTTAAAATACTTATTTAATAATTATATTAAAGGTTATATGTAAATAATAAATCATAAACTAATGTTAAATCCACTAAGCTATATTTCAAAACTAATAAAATCAACAAATCAAAGGGAATTAGATAGAATATCCAAAATTGTTAATAAAATTAATTCCTTAGAGGAAAACATAAAAAATTTAGAAAGTTCTGCGTTTCCAAAAAAAACATTAGAATTTAAAGAAAAATTAAAAAGTGGAACAAAACTTGATCAACTACTTCCTGAGGCTTTTGCATTAGTAAGAGAAGCATCTTATAGATCAAGAAATGAACGTCATTATGATGTTCAATTAATTGGTGGAATAGTTCTTCACGAAAAAAAAATTGCTGAAATGAAAACTGGTGAGGGAAAAACGCTCACAATTGCTCTTGCAGCTTATTTAAATGCCCTTCATGAAAAAGGAGTTCATGTTGTTACAGTAAATGATTATCTAGCTAAAAGAGATGCACATGAAATGGGAGAGATATTTAGTTTTCTTGGTCTCACTGCAGGATATATCAACAATGATCAAAACGATGTTGAGAGAAAAAATAATTATAATTGTGATATTACTTATGCCACTAATAGTGAACTCGGATTTGATTATCTAAGAGACAATATGAAATTTGAAAAAAGTGAAATGGTTCAAAGAGAACATTTTTATTCTATTGTTGATGAAATAGATTCTTGCTTAATTGATGAGGCACGTACACCATTAGTAATCTCAGGTGCTGCAGAAGATAAGACTAATCAATATCTTGCTATAGACAAATTAGTGAGGAACCTAAATAACTTAGATTATGAAATTGACGAAAAAGATAAAAATATACTCTTGACTAATGAAGGGATCAATAATGTTGAAAAAATTTTTTCCAATGCTGGTATACTAAAAAATAATAATTTTTACGACCCAGAAAATATAGATTTAATACATCATGTAAACCAAGCTTTAAGAGCTAATCATTTATTTCAAAAAGGCAAAGATTATATTGTTCAAAATGGAAGTTTAAAAATCATTGATGAACTTACAGGAAGAATTCTTGAGGGAAGAAGATTTGGAGATGGACTGCACCAAGCACTTGAGGCTAAAGAAAAGGTAGATATACAAGCAGAAAATCAAACATTAGCATCAATCACATATCAAAATTATTTTAAACTATATGAAAAAATTTGTGGATGTACAGGAACTGCTTTAACAGAATCTGAAGAATTTTTTGAAATATATAATTTACCAGTTGTTGTTATTCCAACTAATAAAAAGATGATTAGAAAAGATTTTAATGATCAAATATTTAGAACAGAAGCAGAAAAAAATACTGCAATTATAAAAAAAATTAATGATTGTCATCAAACTGGCCAACCCTTATTAGTATTTACTTCTAGTATAAATAAATCTGAAGTTTACTCAAAACTCTTAAAAAAAGAAAAAATTAATCATGTTGTTTTGAATGCTAAAAATCATGAAAACGAGGCAGAAATTATTGCAAACGCCGGAAGAGAAGGATCTGTAATAATAACAACAAGTATTTCTGGAAGGGGTGTAGATATTCAACTTGGTGGAAAAAAAGGATCTATTCCAGATGAGATTTTAAAAAAAGATAAAGAAAAAATTAAATCTCTTGGTGGCTTATTTGTAATAGGAACTGAACGAATGGAGTCAAGAAGAGTTGATAATCAAGCAAGAGGTAGATCTGGTCGACAAGGAGATGAGGGAAGTTCAATTTTTTTTGTTAGTCTTGAAGATGATTTAATGAGAATATTTGGTTCAGAGTCCATGAATAGTATTTTACAAAAGTTAGGTTTAAAAAACGGTGAAAGTATTGATCATCCATGGATTAATAAGGCATTAGAAAGGGCTCAACAAAAGGTAGAGGCTAGAAATTTTGATATAAGAAAAACACTAATCAAGTTTGATAATGTATTAAATGATCAAAGACATGTAATTTTTTCTCAGAGAAAAGATGTAATGAATAATAAAGAAATTTTTGAATATTCTAATCTTTTTTTGAATGAAATTTTCGATGATCTAATAAGATTAAAAAATTTAAATAGTTCAAATCCAAAAAATACTGATTTTATCAATAAAATTAAACAAATTTCAGGAAAAAGTTTTGAAGAATCTGAAATTGAAAATTTGATTTCACTTAATGATAATGCTCTTAAAGAAAAAATAATTCAAAAATTTGAAGAAGTACGAGAAAAAAGAATTAAAATTATTGGGAAGGAACAATCAAAAGAAATAGAAAAAAGAATATTTTTACAAACAATTGATATGAATTGGAAATCGCATATTCAATATCTTGAACAATTAAGGCAAGTAATTGGACTTAGATCTTATGGGCAAAGAGACCCTTTGATTGAATATAAAAAAGAAGCATTTGATTTATTTGAAAATTTATTGAATAAACTAAAACAAGATCTAATAACAATATTAATGAATCTTCAGGTTGTAGAATCTACAAGAGAAAAAGTAGGGGTACCAAAACAAAAAAAAATTGACCCTAAATATATTGGAAAAAAGATGAGTAGAAATGAACCTTGTTTTTGTGGATCGGGTAAAAAGTATAAACGTTGTTGTGGTGCGTTATAAATAAATTGCTAATAAAATCAAACTTATTGTTGTTAATCCAATTATAGGAATTAAAAACTTCTTTGATTTAAGTATTAGACTAAAGTTTTTATCAGGAGCTTTTAAAGAACTTAAATTATCTAAATTACTTATAAAACCTTTATTTCTTCCAATTCTCAAAAATTTATTTTTCCTATCTATATATATTTCATCTGAAGACATATGATTAAAATCATTTAAGTTTTTTTGAATTGAAGCTTTCAGATTCTCTAAGATAAGATCTTTATCTCTGTGTGCACCACCGAGAGGCTCTTTGATTATCTCATCTATTATTTCAAGTTCTAATAAATCCTTTGCTGAAAGTTTCATTGCTTTTGCTGCCTCTAAAGTTTTTGACGCATCTCTCCAAAGTATGGTGGCACATCCCTCTGGGGAAATCACAGAATATATTGCGTTTGATAACATAAGAACTTTACTTGATGAAGCCAATGCTACTGCTCCACCTGAT
>MDTE01137007.1_pt1 | contig 11881 bp, 11 predicted proteins | sample 811231 | NCBI WGS metagenome assembly MDTE01 (sample SAMN05326651, study PRJNA326480) | marine metagenome | isolation source: seawater | place: Indian Ocean: Red Sea | collected 2010
CTTTAAGGAAACACTTCAAACTTGGAAGAGTAAGAATATTATTAAAAGAACCTAGATCTACACTAAGTTGGCATAGAGATCCTGAACCTAGACTTCATATACCAATAATAACAAATAAAGGATGCAGGATGGTAATTGAAGAAGTTTGTAGACACATGCCGGCTGACGGGTCAGTGACTATTACTAATAATACAAAATACCACAATTTTTTTAACGGAGGGGAACAAAATAGAATACATTTAGTAGCTTGTGTATTAGACAATCCTTTTAACTAAATGACAGAATTTACTCACGGAATTTTTTCAGCATCGAAATCTATATACGAGAATAATAAGGGGTCTATATTAAGAACAATAATATACACGATAGGTCATTTCGCTATTGCGATAACAGTTTTGATGTTAATTGCAGAGGTTTCTTTTATGGTCGCCCTTACCGATGCAATTGTAGAACCATTAGCTAATGCGGTTTGGTATTTCGTCTTAGATAAAATCTGGACAGCTAAGTACAAGAAATAGTTTTATAGTAGACCCCACAAATTATCTTTTTTAACCCAGCCTTTATATTTTTCTACACTTATTTTACACCAGTCACCTTTACATTTATGAATCCTGCATAATCTACCTTTTTTAAGAACTGCAGAGGGTTTGGAATAAATAGAAGGTTTATTAAAAATTAAACGATCATCGTCAACTATGATAGCTGCTTTTTTTTTTGATAATTGCGAAATATGAATCCAACCTGTATTATTTTCATGATCTCTTATTTTTCTAAAATTTTCAAACTCATCTTGAATTAAAACAGGTAAAAATTTTTTTTTATAAAATAACTTGATAGGATATTCGAAAGATGGTCCTTGTCTAAGGTTCACTTTGTCATTTCTTAATGTTAAAAAATACTCATTTGCAAATATATTTTGAAATGAAAAAAAAAAAATGAAAATGATAGAAAAAATTTTTAACATTTATTTTTACATTTAGGATTGAAAGATAGTTTTACTTTTCTTAAATTTATTTTTATCGAATCAAATATTATCATTTGGTTATTTAAAATATTTTTTAATCCTATAATTGTTTTTAAAACCTCATTTGCCTGTAATGAACCTAAAATGCCAGCCACCGGAGAAAAAATTCCCTCTGTTTCACAATTTCTCTCTATAACAGGCTTATCTGGCATAAAGCATCTGTAGCAGGATACTCTTTTTTTAAAATTAAAATTGTATAAATGACCATCAAATTTATTGATCGCTGCGGAGATAAGTATTTTTTTCATTTTTTTACATTCATCATTAATCAAATATCTTGTCTCAAAGTTGTCTGTTCCATCACAAATTATATCAAAGTCTTTAATTATTGATTTAATATTCTTAAAAGTAATTTTTTTTTTAAATATCTTAATTTTAATTTTATTATTCATCTTATTAATGATATTTTTAGCTTGGTCGACTTTGTATTTACCTATATCATTAGCATTAAACAAAGTTTGTCTATTTAAATTACCTATTTCAACTTTATCTGGATCAGCGACTCCTATCGTTCCAACTCCAGATGCTGCTAAATAAGTTAAAAGTGGGCAACCCAAACCCCCAATACCGATTATTAATACTTTAGAGTTAAGTATTTTCGTTTGCCCAGCTACTCCAATATTTTTAAGAATTATGTGTTTTTCGAATCTTTGAAAGTCTTTAATGTTTAATTTCATCTACTTTTTAAGATAAGATTTTAATTCAAGTTTTTAGTATTGTTTAATAGTTTATCTAATATTATTTCTGCAATTTTGTTTGCAATAAAACTTTTTTTATTTCTTTTAATAAATTTAATATTTCCATTGCTATCTATAATTGAAACTTGGTTATAATCTGAATTAAAACCAATATTCTTTTTCGAAACGTCATTAGCTACAATTAAATCACAATTTTTGTCTTTCATTTTAGAGATTGAATTTTTATTTATATGATTTGTTTCTGCCGAAAAACCAATAACTAATTTTGGCCTATTTCTATTGTTTTTGCAAAGATATTCAAGAATATCTTTATTTTTTTTTATTTCTATCTTTTTAAACTTGTTATCGTTTTTTTTAATCTTACTCTTACTTCTTTCAGCTGGTTTAAAATCTGAGACAGCTGCCGTACAAACTGCAACGTCGACAGGCAATGATTTTTTAACTTCATCAAACATTTCCTCTGCAGTGACTATTTTTTTTGTTATAACATTTTTTATATTAGAAATATTTGACGGTCCGATTATCAATTTAGTTTCAATACCTAATTTATTCAAGGCTGAAGCTATTTCAGATCCTTGTTTTCCACTTGACTCATTAGAAATGAATCTAACTGGATCCAAATACTCTCTCGTCGGACCTGCAGTAACCAATGCTTTTAAATTTTTATCTTTGACAAGATTTCTCTTATTAAAATAATTTTCCAAATATTGAAAAATTTGTCTAGGGCTAGACATTTTTCCTTCACCATATTCTCCACAAGCCATTTCCCCTTTCATTGGTCCTATAAATAAATAACCGTAATCCTGAAGAGTTTTCACGTTTTTTTGGGTTGCTTTATGAAGCCACATTCTTACATTCATAGCAGGAGCTAATAAAATATCTTTATTTGAGGCTAAAATTACTGTCGTAGCTAAATCCTCAGCCTTTCCAACACTTAACTTTGACATAAGATTTGCAGTTGCGGGCATAACAATAATTAAATCAGCCCATCTTGATAAAGATATATGATCTATTTCTGTCTCAGACTTTTTATCGAAAATATCTTCGAAAGTTTGATTTTTAGTAAGGACTGATACTGATAAAGAAGTTACAAATTCTTTACCACTTTTAGTTAAAATAGTTTTTATTTCATTGTTATTCTTTTTTAATAATCTTATCAAATCTAATGATTTATAAGCGGCAATTCCACCACCTATTATTATAAGAATTTTTTTATTTTTTACATTCATGTAGTATTAAAATACCAATAAAAATACAATTACAATACCAAAAAAACTAATAAGTATATTGTTTCTGAAGTTTTTAAGTTTCATTTGTTCTATTTCTAAATTTTTATTGTTTCCAACAGTTAAATTTAATTTTCCTTCAGACATCAACTTTAATGCATAATCCGCCCTATCCATTAATATTGGTAAATCTGGAATTCTTTTTAAAATTTCTGAAGATGTCGTCAAAGCAGTATCAATTTTTGACTTAGGGCCTTTGATAGTTTTAAGCCAATTCTCTAAAACTGGCCTAGAAACCTCCCAAATATTAGTTTCTGGATAAAGTTTTCTTGCAACACCCTCTACAACAACCATTGTTTTTTGCAGTAATAATAATGGCGGTTGTGTAGCCATATTAAATTTTTCAGTAATTTCAAATAATTGTGCAAGCAAATTTCCTCCAGAAATATCTTTAATTGACTGACCAAATATCGGTTCTCCTACAGATCTAAGTGCTTGAGCAAACTCTTCTTTCGAGGCGTCTTGAGGAACTAATCCTGCTTGAAAATGTACATCGGCCACTTTTACATAATCTCTTTGTATAAAACCGTAAAGAATTTCAGCTAAAAACTTTCTATTATTTTTATCTAAACGACCCATAATACCGAAATCAACTGGTATAATATTACCTTTGTGGTCCACAAAAAGATTACCTTGATGCATGTCTCCATGAAAAAAACCGTCCCTAACAGCCTGAGTAAGAAAATGCTGTATAAGATTTTCTGCTAATCTCTTTAAGTCCACACCTAATTCTTTAAGTTGAATGTGTTCTCTAATAGAAACACCATCAACTTTATCTAATGTTAAAATCTTTTTGGTTGTATAATTCCAATAAATTTTGGGAACATTAAAACCTATATCGTTCTTCGTATTTTCATAAAGTTCATTTGCTGCAGCAGCTTCGAATCTTAAATCCATTTCTATATTTGTAATCTCTCTTAAAAGATGAACAACCTCTACTAATTTCAGTCTTTTGGCTTTAGAAAAAGTATTTTCTATTACATAGGCAAAAAGCATTAAAGCATCTAATTCTTCATTAAACAATTTTTCAATGTCTGGCCTTAGAATTTTAATTGCAACTTGTTTTTCTCCTCCATTAATTTTTATTTTAGCTAGGTGTACTTGCGCGATCGAAGCAGCTGCTATCGGTTCACCAATTTCAGAAATATTTTCATAATAATTACTCCCTATTTCGTTTTTAATAATTCTTTTAGCATCATGAATATTAAAAGCTGGGACTTTATCTTGAAGTTTCTCTAAATCAGTGGCTAATTTTTCGCCAATAATATCTGGTCTTGTAGCGAGGAACTGACCTAATTTAATAAAAGTAGTACCCATTCCTTGCAATGCGCCACAAAGTTTTTCTCCTGAGGTTTTTTTTCTATCAATTTGGTGTTGATGACTTCCAATTGAAATTATATTAAAAAAAATGTTTAACATTGATGGAATAGGATGTATTTCATTTATAGTCCCTATTGCACCTGATGAAGAAAGTTTTCTTGCAATTTGAAATAATTTGACAACTCTTTTGATCATTTATATTTTCCAACCAGAGTGTATGGCAGATATACCATTAGATAAGTTTCTAAATTCTACTTTAGTGAAACCGCTATCAATCATTAATTTCGCCAATTGATTCTGATTATAAAATTTATCAACACTTTCAATTAAATACTCATAAGGCTTTTCCGAACCTACTATTAATTTACCAATATATGGAATAGTTTTGGAATATTGCTTATAAATATAATTTAGAATTTCGTTGTCAATTTTAGAGAACTCTAAGCACATAAAACGTCCCCCAGGTTTCAAAACTCTAACCGCTTCATTAAGTGCATTTTTAATATTAGCTACATTTCTAATGCCGTAACTTATTGAGTAATAATCATAAGTATTTTCTTCTACTGGTATATTTTCAGCTTTAGCATTTATCCAATGAATCATATTAAATTTTTTAAGATTTATTTTGCCTTGATTAAGCATTCTCTCGTTTGGTTCTACGCACGTAACTTGACCTTTGAAATTCGTGTTTTCTAAAAATAATTTTGCAATATCGCCTGTTCCAGTCGCTACATCGATTAATCTTGAGTTTTTTTGTGGTTTCATCCAATCAATTAATCTTTGTTTCCATATCCGATGAATTCCAAGAGACATAATGTCATTCATAAGATCGTATTTTTTATATACAGTTGAAAATACAGAATTGACTAATTTATCTTTATCTTGAATATTGCTTTTCATAATAGAATTATATGCCAGAATTACCAGAAGTTGAAGTTGTTAAAAGGTCCTTAAAGAAGAAAATCTTAAACTTGATAATTAAAAAAGTAAATATAAAAGACAGCAATCTTAGATATAAGCTGGATATAGATGAAATATCTAAATTAAATGGAAAAAAAATAAAAAGAATAAGCAGAAGATCTAAATTTTTAATTTTTGAGTTTGAAAAAAAACTATTTATGTTGGTACATTTAGGTATGACTGGTAAATTCTTTTTTTTTAATGATAAACAGAAAAAGTATAAAACAAGTTTTTACTACAAAATTCTTAATGATGAAAAAGAACAAAAACACGATAGAGTTATATTTGAATTTCAAAACCGGCAAAAATTAATTTATAATGATATAAGAAAGTTTGGTTTCATTAAGTTGTATTCACAAGATAAATTTTTAAAAAACTCTCATCTTAACAATCTTGGCCCCGAACCCTTTGACAAAAAATGGAGTGCAGTATATTTTAAACGATATATTTCAGGAAGGAAACGATCCATTAAAAACATATTAATGGACCAAAAATTTATTTCGGGTTTAGGTAACATCTACGTGAATGAAATTCTTTTTTTGAGTAATATTAGACCTACCAGAAAGGTTGCAAAACTTAAAAATTTTGAAATTGAAAAAATTATCAAAAATACAAAACAAATTCTCAAAAACGCCATCAAATTAGGCGGTTCATCAATAAAAGATTTTTCTAGTGACACTGGTAAAAGAGGTGATTTTCAACAAAATTTTAATGTTTATGGTAGGAAAGGAGAAAGTTGTTCTAATATAGATTGCAAGACAAGTATACTAAGAACAGTGATTTCTAATCGGGCAACCTTTTTTTGTAAAAAATGTCAAAAGTGATGAAAAAAGTTGACCATGATTATACCTATATATATAACCCACGAATGCCTAATACAAAATCTGCTATTAGAAGAGTTAGAAGAGTAAAAAAACAAACGCTCATCAATAGGATTAGAAAAAGCAAGTACAAGAACGCGATTAAAAAAATGGAGTTACTTTTAAAGTCTAAAGAAAAAGAAAAAGCAAAAAAGTATTTCCCCAAATTTCAATCAATTCTAATGCAGGTTGCTAAATCAGGAATATTAAATAAAAAAACTGCTTCAAGAAAAATTTCTAGAACATCGAAAAAAATAAAATAACTCTTAACAATTAGTAGTTGATTATTTTTAACTACATTTAGTTTTTCAGTTTCCAAATATAGTTTCATTTAAAAGTTGAAAATTTTTTATTAATTCTATCTAAACGATAACCTTACAACCAAAATTTTTTTTTTAATTACAACCTATACATAGTTGCATAATTTATTAAAAAGTCGTTTAAAGAAGTTTCTAATAAAAAATCACATGGATAATATAAAAAAACAAAACGTCTATATCTCAGAAGAAGAGAAGACGTTAAATTGGTCTGAAATTCAAGAGTCATTTAAAAAGACTTTTGGAAACGAGGTTTATAATAGTTGGTTAGAAAAAATCACTTTAGTAAAGGAATACAATGACTACCTTATTTTAGGTGTGCCTACTAGATTTTTTAGAGATTGGATAGTTTCAAGATATTTAGACAAAATACTAGAAAAAGTTAAAAGCTTTAAATTAAGCCTCAATAGAATTGAGTTCAAAATTATTGAGGAAAATAAACAAAATCAAGCTTATATTAGGATCGACGAAGTTCAAAAAGTAACTGAGATAAAGGACTCGATACTTAATTATAATAGACTAAATCCGAATTTAAATTTTGAAAATTTTGTAAAAGGTAAAAGTAATGAAATAGCCTTATCTTATTCAAAAAAAGTATGTGAACAGATCTCTAGATACAACCCTCTTTACGTTTGTGGTGGAGTTGGTTTAGGAAAGACACACTTGCTCAATTCTATAGGTCTAGAATTACAAGGTGAAAACAATGTAATGTTTATTTCAGCTGAAAGATTTATGTATCATTTTATTAAATCAATAAAAAAAAACGACATGGTTAATTTTAAGGATTTTTTTAGAAAATCCTCGGTGTTTATAATAGATGATATACAATTTATAAGTGGCAAAGAAAGCCTTCAAGAAGAATTTTTTCATACCTTTAATAGCTTAATGGAAAAAGGTTCACAAATTATCATCTCAAGTGATAGACCTCCTTTGAAACTAGAAAGAATTCAAGAAAGGATTAAATCAAGATTAGCTGGCGGCCTCGTAGTAGATATAGATTCCCCAGATATAGAACTTAAAGAAAAAATTATTAAACAAAAATTGGATGAAATGCAAAATCAATTTAAAGAAAATATAAATTTGAGTACTGATGTAATTAGCTATATTGCCAATGAAAGCAAAACTAATATTAGAGAACTTATCGGAGTGTTAAACAGAGTTATAGCATTTAGCAGAGTGCACAATAAAGTTTTAAATATAAATGATTGCAAAAATATTTTGAGAGATGTATTCAGTCAAATTAAAGTAATAACAGTTGATAAGATACAAAATGTTGTATCTAACTTTTTTAATATAACACTAACCGAAATGTTATCTCAAAGGAGATCTAGACCACTTGCTAGACCTAGACAAATTGCAATGTATTTAGCAAAAAAAATGACAACAAGGTCCCTTCCTGAAATAGGGAGAAGATTCGCAAACAGAGATCACACTACTGTCATTCACGCTGTAAAAACTATTTCAAGATTAGCTGAACAAGATGATGAAATGAAAAAAAATATTAATCAGATAAAAAGTTTGCTCTTAGAACATTAATAAAATGCAATTTATAGTTAAGAGAGATACTCTGCTAAGGTCTTTAAATTTTGTACAAGGAATAGTTGAAAAAAAAAATACGCTTCCGATACTTTCTAATGTTCTTCTTCAATTAAAAAATAAAAAATTATCTATTATTGCAACGGATCTTGATATTATTTTTTATGATGAAATAAATGAGGTAAAAATCGAAAATGATGGCAGTACAACAACTTCAGCTGCAATCTTATACGATATTTTAAGAAAAATTTCTTCAAACTCTGAAATTCGATTTGATTTGAAAAACGAAAATAAATTAAGCTTAAAAAGTGAGAATGCTGACTTTAATCTTCTTTGTCTTCCTAAAGACAATTTTCCCTCTTTTGCAGACGAATTTGAAGGACCAGAAATAGGACTAAATAAAAAAAGATTTTTAAAATTATTAAATAAAACAAAAATTTCTATATCTAATGATGATACTAGGCATTATCTAAATGGTATTTTTTTACACTTAACTGAAGCTAATGGTCGCAATTTCTTAACAGGAGTTGCCACAGATAGTCATCGACTATCGTCAAGTAGTATGGAAATTGAAAAGATACAAAATTTCCCTCAATTAATTTTGCCTAGAAAAACAGTGCTTCAATTATGCTCCTTACTTTCAGAAAGTTCTGATAATCTTACGATGCAAACAAGTGAGAATAAAATAAGATTTTCTTTAGGAAATATGAAATTAGTTTCAAAAGTAATTGATGGAAAATTTCCTGATTATAAACAAGTGGTTCCGACAGCAAATAATAAGACTTTATTAGTTTCTGTAAAAGACTTGATAAATAGCATTGAGAGAGTCGCAAGTGTTTCTTTAGATAGAAAAGAAGGAGTAAAATTATTGATTAACAAAGACAATGTACAATTGTCTGTAAATAGTGCTAATTCGGGTGATGGAAACGAAAAAATTAAAGCAAAATTTAATTCAGAAAATCTCAGTATAAGTTTTAACTCTAAATATTTGATTGATATTGCATCAGAAGTGGAAGATGAAAATATTAAATTAAATTTTAAGGATCCAACTTCCCCAGTTCTTGTAGAAGATGTTTCAGATAAGAATAGTTATTACGTAATAATGCCCATGAAAATTTAGAATTATCAAAACTTAGAATTTTTATTTTTTTTTGACCTAAAATCATTGATAGATAATAATTCTAGAACATATTTTAAAAAGGTAGTTTTCTATTAGATTAAAAAAATGATATAGTTCTTTATTCTTAAACTATGTCTACAGGCACTAACCAGAAAAACAACAACTCCTATGGAGCAGACTCCATTAAAGTACTTAAAGGACTTGATGCAGTTAGAAAAAGACCAGGTATGTATATTGGAGATACAGATGACGGGTCTGGTTTGCATCATATGGTTTTTGAAGTAGTCGATAATTCAATAGATGAAGCGCTGGCAGGTTTTTGTAAAAATATTTCTGTTTCAATAAACTCTGATAATACAATAACTGTAGAAGATGATGGAAGAGGTATCCCTGTTGATATGCATAAAGGCGAAAAAATTTCAGCAGCTGAGGTGATTATGACACAGTTGCACGCTGGGGGTAAATTTGATCACGATTCATATAAAGTTTCAGGTGGTTTACACGGAGTAGGAGTCTCAGTAGTAAATGCTTTGTCCGAAAAATTAGTTCTTCAAATTTACAGAGAAGGGAATGAATACGAAATACAGTTTAAAGACGGAAAGTCATTAAAACCTCTTAAAAAAATAGGTAAGACTAGAAAAAATGGGACAAAAATTACATTTTTACCATCAAAACAAATCTTTTCATCCATCAAATTCAATCCTTCTATGTTAGAAAAAAGGATAAGAGAACTCGCTTTCCTTAACAAAGGGATTCAAATATCATTGATAGACAATATTGGAAAAAAACAAAAAAATTATGTTCATAAATATGATGGAGGAATTGTTGAATTTGTCAATTATATCAATAAAAAAAAGCCAATTTTAACAAATAAAAACGAAAAAGAAGTCTTTAAAAAACCTATTTACGTAACTTCTACAAAAGAAAATGTAATCGTAGAATGCTCGTTTGAGTGGAATGCAGGATATTCTGAAGATGTATTACCTTTTACGAATAATATTCCTCAAAAAGATGGAGGAACTCATCTATTAGGTTTTAGGAGTGCTTTGACCCGTGTAATAAACAAATACTCTGCTGATAGAAACAATAAAAAAAATAAATTATCACTTTCAGGCGAAGACATCAAAGAAGGTTTGACAGCTGTTCTCTCAATAAAGATGCCTGACCCGAAATTTTCATCACAGACAAAAGATAAATTAGTTTCATCTGAAATTAGAAATGTTGTTGAGCACATAATTAGCGAAAAAGTTTCTACATGGTTTGATCAAAATCCATCAGTAGCTAAGGCTGTAATCGAAAAAATTTCTCAAGCCGCTATGGCACGAGAAGTTGCAAGGAAAGCCAGGGATAGTGTTAGGAGAAAAGGTACTTTTGAACTTTCAGGCTTGCCTGGAAAACTCGCAGATTGTCAAATTCAAAAAAAGGAGGGAACTGAATTGTTTATAGTAGAAGGAGACTCTGCTGGTGGCTCAGCTAAACAGGGTAGAATAAGAGAATATCAAGCAGTCTTACCTCTTAGAGGTAAAATTTTGAATACTTTTGTTAACGGAAAAAAAAATGGAGAAGATCAGAAAACAAAAGCACTTTCTAAAATGATGTCGTCTGGTGAAATAGTCACTTTAATTAATGCTTTAGGAACTGGATCAAAAGATTTTAATATAGATAATCTTAGATATGAAAAAATCATAATTATGACAGATGCAGATGTTGATGGTTCACATATCAGAACCCTTTTATTAACTTTTTTCAATAATCATCCCTTTAATCAGCTAATAGAAAACGGAAACATTTATTTAGCTCAACCACCCTTATTTAAAATTACTAAATCAAACAAAAGTGTTTATCTAAAAGATGAAAGAGCTTTAGAAGATTACATTTTAAATATCTCGAAAATAGATAAAAAAATTAAAAAGGGATCTAAAGAATATAAAGTATTTTTAAATGAACAAAGAGAAAAATTATCAATTCAAAGATTTAAAGGTTTAGGAGAAATGAATCCAGAGGAACTCTGGGAAACAACTCTAAATCCTGATAATAGAACAATGCTGAAAGTCCAATATTCTAAAGGAACAAAAGAAAAATCTAAAGACGATCAGAAAATGATTGAAATTTTAATGGGTGATGAAGTTGCACCACGAAAAGACTTTATTACCAATAATGCTTTAGATGTAGTTAATTTAGATATTTAGTATTATTATGGATTTATCAACTCTTTTTCGAACAAAAGAGAATTTAAGCCTAGATAAAAATACACTAACAATCCTAAGATATATAGCCACAATTGGTCAAATTCTAGCAATTAGCATTGTCTTTTATTATTTAAATTTACCGTTCCCAATTCAAGAAAGTTATTTTATCATTTCGCTCGGTTTACTCACAAATTTGTATCTTCAATTCGGGATTAAAATCAATCAATTAAAAGATTTTTATGCAGCCCCCTTCCTTTTGTACGATATAATTCAACTAAGCGCTCTTCTTTATCTGACAGGAGGAATTTTTAACCCTTTCGCCTTCTTATTAGTGATACCAGCTATTGTTTCCTCAACATTTTTAAGCATGGGTACTACAATTATTTTAGGTTTAATAACATCATTGCTTTTATTAACCATATCATTTTTTCATTTACCTTTGCCAGGTGAGGATATGAATTTGTTACATTTTCCAAATTTTTATAAAATTGGAATAATAATTTCTATTTTTATAGGTTTAATATTTTTAAGTTACTTCGGAATTCGTTTCTCTGGTGAAAAAAAAAAAACA
>MDTE01158189.1_pt1 | contig 11881 bp, 5 predicted proteins | sample 811231 | NCBI WGS metagenome assembly MDTE01 (sample SAMN05326651, study PRJNA326480) | marine metagenome | isolation source: seawater | place: Indian Ocean: Red Sea | collected 2010
CCGGACTAAATCCCACATCCACCGGAGAAAGCCCCCAGAGCAGCTTCCCTTCGAGTTGCTCGGCTGAATTGTTCTGAAGTCGCTCCGGATCCTGCGGCACAGTAAAACTCGCGCCGTCGGCCTCCACCCGAAAGGCACGAACGCCTCCCGGAAAATCAGCCATGAAGAAATGGTCATGGTATCGTTCGGGCAGCCCCGTACCCGGATAAAACGCCAAGCCCGCTGGACCGTGTCCAATGTGGGCGAGCGGGGGCAATATGTAGGCCCCCGTGTTCTCGGGTGCCATCTCCCACAGGCGCTCCGCCTTCCAAGGTCCCATCTCCGGCAACCACTGCCAGCCGATGTGCCACCCGCTATCGCCTCCCTCCACCACGTGAACCAAACGCGCTTGATCCCCACCATCCCCATTGTTGTCGACCGTCCAAAGATTGCCGAAACGATCGAAAGCGAGTTCTTGGGGATTGCGCAATCCGGTCGCGACCACTTCGAATTCACTCCCATCCGGCTGGCATCGGAAAACGGCTCCGGTGTCCGGAAGAGATGCCAGAACGCTTTCCTCCTGCTCCACATGCGAACCGCGGTCGGCAATGGAAAAATAGAGCCGGCCATCGGGCCCCATGATCACGCCATGAAAATCATGTCCGCCAAAGGCAATGTGAACCCCAAAGCCGGAGAGCAATCGTTCCCGATCATCCGCCACCCCATCGCGGTTGCGATCCCGCAGACGCCAAAGATCGGGAATGCAGGTAAACCATACCCAATCCCCCTCGGCCAAAACCCCAGCAGCGACCCCGGAGACCGAGCTGTCAAAGCCATCAGCGAAGGTGGTCGCGGAATCCGCGACCCCGTCTCCATCCGCATCCACCAGGCGCCGAATCCGCTCCGATTCCACTTCCAGGTCCTTGACATCAAACACGCCATCCTGATTTCGATCGACCTGAAATCTTGAGGCAATCGAAGGATTGTTCGGCACAACCACGCGCTGAAGGAACCCTCGACGATCCTCCACCGTCCGAAAGGAGAAATCGTCATCCAACCAGTCCTGGAAGCGCCGGATATCGAAGACCGACGTTCTCCGTCGGTGTGTTTCGACCACGTAACATCGCCCCTGGTCGTCAAAATCGAAGGCAACGGGATTGGCAAACAGGGGTTCGGACGCGTAGACCTTGGCTTTGAGTCCGGGCGGAACGGCCATCCTCCGAAGCGCTTCAATCGCCTCCCGAGAAGGGTGGAGTTCGGATGCCTTCGCCCCTCCCACAGGGCCTTCAAATCCAAACAGCAGACTGACAGCGAGCCCGGCGCTACGCCATCGGCCCGGGAATCCCCCTCCCCTACCGTTCTGTGTTTGGAAGCTCATCGACCACAACCCTAAACAAAATTACCACCCTCACCCTAACCAGGCAAGCGTCGCAACCGGAAAGCGAGGAAAAATTGAATACCTTCCCCCCTTCACACGACTAATCCATGGGAAGCCACCGCCCTTTCACCGAGGGAGATCAACCGCGGATCCTCCACCGATACCGGGACGTCATGGTCGGAGGCGAGTCACGACGCCGCTTCCCTCGGATCCTATGAGTGGGGAGCCGGATTGACAAGTGAGGGGCCTTGCCGCACAGAATACCCGTTCAAAGATGAAATTTAGACTGAATCATTTTGCCTTCACGAATGTGGCGATGTTTTCTGCGGGGACCCTTCTCGCGCAGCCCGTTGAGCCCGTCGATTTTATGCGGGAAGTGAAACCGATTTTGGAAAGCGCCTGCCTGAGCTGCCACGGACCTGAAAAACCAAAGGGAGCCCTCAGCATTCACACCCGTGCCGCCACCATTTCCGGCGGAGACAGCGGCACCTCGCTTGTTCCCGGAAATCCCGACGACAGCCTGCTCTACACGCTGACGATTCTCCCGCCGGACGATGACGACATCATGCCGCCGAAGGGTGACCCCCTGACCAAGACTCAAACCGATCTCCTCAAGCGATGGATTGAGGAAGGGGCCGAATGGCCGACTGAGGTGATTCTCGAACAAACTCAACGAGTCGATTTCGTTCAGGACATCCAACCCATCCTGGAGTTAAACTGTGTGGCCTGCCACCGGGAAGACTACGACAAGGGTGGGCTCCGACTCGACAATGCCGAATCGGCCTTTGCCGGGGGCGACTCTGGCCACTCGATTGTTCCGGGCAAATCCAGTGCCAGCCTCCTCTACACCTCGACAATCCTGCCCGACGATCACGATGACCTGATGCCGCCCACGAAAAAAGGGGGCCCCCTGGGCAAGGACATCACCGATCTCATTCGATACTGGATCGACCAAGGGGCCCGCTGGCCTTCGGGCGTCACACTGGTTCCGCGAAAAGCCGATGACGGACCGGCCGGCGTTGATCTCGAGTTGGTGTCGCAGATCCATGAAAGAATTGTCGCCAACTCCCCGGAGCAATCCGAGAGTGAAATGAAAGCCTACACCGAAACGATTCCGGGAACACGGGTTCAGTTCGACATGCTTCCTATTCCGGGCGGAACGTTCATGATGGGAAGTCCGGGCTCGGAAGAGAACCGGGAGAGCGACGAGGGGCCGCAGTTTGAGCTCAGCCTCTCCCCGTTTTGGATGGGGAAATGCGAAGTCACTTGGAATGAATACGAACTCTTTATGTATCCCGAGGAAATGAAGAGGCTTCAAATGCTCGGCGGCGATAAGACGGAGTACCCCCTCTCCGATGCGGTCACCAAACCCACCAAACCATATGTCGAGATGAGTTTTGGAATGGGCAAAGACGGTTATCCAGCCATTAGCATGACTCACCATGCCGCCAACAAGTATTGCGAATGGTTGAGCGCGCGCACGGGACACTTCTATCGACTCCCCACCGAAGCCGAGTGGGAGTACGCCTGCCGGGCCGGAACGACCACCGCCTATTCTTGGGGGGATGGCCTTGACCCGCTGGACGACCACGCCTGGCATGCCGACAACAGCGACTTCAAATACCAGAAGGTCGGCAAAAAGAAACCCAACCCGTGGGGTCTCCATGATATGCACGGGAATGTCACCGAATGGGTTCTCGACCAATACTCCGCCGAGACCTACGCAACTCATCAGAACGCCGGGACGCTCGTCGATCCATGGATCCAATCGGCTACTCCCTATCCTCATAGCGCCCGTGGCGGTTCATGGGATGATTTTCCAGAGCGCCTCAGGAGTGCCACGAGGCGAGGCTCGGATGCGTCCTGGAAGGCGCAAGACCCCCAACTTCCAAAGAGTATTTGGTACCTGACAGACGCCCAGTTCCTGGGATTCCGGGTCGTGCGCCCCCTTGAGGTCGCCCCTCCTGTCGACCTCATCAAGTATTGGACAAACGGGGTCGAAAGGGATTAGCCTTCCGGGGTTACCATGCATTGCTTGCTGGACCAAAGGCGTTTTGGGGAGGGGTTCACCCGCGCCACTGACCCGACCAGCCGGCACCATTCGAGGATCTTTAATCAGAATAAATGACATGAACGAGAAGAAAAACAGTCAACCGAACGAGGAATCGGTCAGTCGACGAAAATTCCTGCACTCCACCTCCACCGCCGTCGTCGGCGGCAGCGTTTTGAGCTCCTTGGCTGTGCCTCAAGGGGTCTTCGCCGATCACCATGACGAAGTGAAGGTGGCACTCATTGGATGTGGAGGCCGAGGAACGGGAGCCGCCTCCCAGGCCCTGAAGACTTACGATCAAGGCCCCATCAAACTGGTGGCGATGGCGGACGCCTTCCGGGACCAACTCGACCGAAGCCATGACATTCTCAAGAAAGAGCAACCCGAGCGTGTCACGGTGCCGGAGGAGCAGAAGTTCGTCGGCTTCGATGCCTACAAGCAAGCTGCAGAAGTCGCCGACGTCGTCCTCCTGACCACGCCCCCCGGGTTTCGCCCCATCCATTTCGAGGAAGCCATTCGGCAGGGGAAGCACGTGTTCATGGAGAAACCGGTGGCCACCGATCCCGCCGGGATTCGGCAGGTTCTCGCCGCCGCCAAGGTCGCCAAAGAGAAGAATCTCAAGGTCGGGGTCGGCCTACAACGCCATCACCAAGCCGGCTACATCGAAACCATTAAGCGCCTGCAGGACGGTGCCATCGGTGATATCATCACCATGCGCGCCTACTGGAACGGCAATACTCCTTGGGTCCGGAAGCGGGCCGATCTCGAACAGAAGTACGGCCGAAAGCTCACCGAGATGGAATACCAAATGCGCAACTGGTATTATTTCAACTGGATCTGCGGCGATCACATCACCGAGCAGCATATTCACAACCTTGACGTCATCAACTGGCTCAAAGGTGCCTATCCGGTCAAGGCCAACGGGATGGGCGGGGCGGAAGTCCGGGTGGGTCCCGACTATGGCGAAATCTTTGATCACCACTGTGTCGAGTTCCTGTATGAAGACGGCTCCCGGATGTATAGCCAATGCCGGCACCAGGTGGGCTGTTGGAACAGTGTCTCGGAGCATGCCCACGGGAGCAAGGGAAGCGCCCAGATCAATCCCAGCCACATGATCCGGGGCGAAAATCCATGGAAGTTCCGGGGCCGAGGCAAGAATCCCTATCAACAAGAACACGATGATCTCTTCCACGCGATTCGGAACAACGAGCCATACAATGAGGCCGAGTACGGGGCCAAGAGCACGATGACGTCGATCCTGGGCCGGATGGCCACTTATTCAGGAAAAGAGGTCGAGTGGGATAAGGCGATCAATTCAGAGGTGTCGATCATGCCGAAATCCTTTGAATGGGATGCCCCGGCCCCGAACTATCCGGGACCGGATGGAATCTACCCGCGGCCGGTTCCGGGCCAATCGATCCTGGTTTAAGCTCATTTCTTAATCTGACTCTGACGCCCTCCCGGTCGATTCGACGGGAGGGCTTTTTTGTTGCCCCTCACCCTAGGAGCCTCCCGCCCCGAGCCAACGGTGTTATCATCCCCGTTTTCCCCCTCACAGCACCCGCGGTCCGGTCAAGCCAATCATAAAACGCTCCGGCGAGCTGGAGTTTCATGAGACTCTAACCTTGATCTCATCGATCGCCTCCCTCTAACGTCTCAGTGAGATCCAATGAACCCCAGCACGCTCTCCTCCAAGCAAACCACTGCCTTCACGTTGATCGAGTTACTCGTGGTGATTGCCATCATCGCCATCCTGGCCGGCATGCTGCTTCCTGCCCTCGGCAAGGCAAAACAGAAGGCCCATGCGATCAAGTGTGTGAGCAACCTGAAGCAGATCAGCCTCTCCAACTACATGTATCTCACCGATACCGGAAAGCCGGTTCACTACGAGTCTTGGCCCTACCTCTGGATGCAGCAGCTCTTGGAGCAGTATGAGGCCATCGACGAAGTGCGCTTTTGTCCCACCGCCCCCGTCCGTTCACCCGCGGCTCTCCGCAAGGATCGAGCGGGCCATGGCACCACCACCCGAGCCTGGCTGGTCGCCGACAGCTCAGACGAATTCCAAGGAAGCTATGCGCTCAACGGTTACCTCTATACCAAAAGCCCCTTTGGGGACACCCAACTCCTCTTTAATTCCGAGGCCGCCATCCGAACCCCTTCTCTGACGCCTTTCTTCGCCGACTCCGTCTGGGTCGACGGTTGGCCTAGAGAAAACGACCGACCGGCCCGTAATCTCTTTGACGGAGACAAGTTCCAAGGCGGCATGGTCAGATTCACCATCCCCCGTCACGCCGCTGGGCGCAAGGCGGCGGTCACCAATTTTGACCCCAAGCAGACACTTCCCGGGGCCATCAATATTGCCTTTGCCGATCAACACGTCGAAACCGTCAAGTTAGAGCGGCTCTGGCAGTTGACCTGGCACCGGGAGTGGACCGCTCCAGCAATCCGTCCAGGAAAGTAACCTCGTCGTCAATTCATGGGTGGACTGATCCAGCTTCCTGATTCGCGGTCTTTCTGTCCCCGACTCGCCTCATGCGGCAAGGGGTCGGGAGTGTTGTTTCTGTCGTTCCTGCTGCTTTGCGAGACCATACCGCTCCTCCTCGCCCAATCGACCGGATGGTCGGGCTGGACGGATTCCCGACTCATCGGCAGCCCAACGCCCCCGCTTCCTTATACCGTCGAAGAGGCGTTTCCCCACATTGAATGGCGATCTCCTATCTATGTGATTGAGGAACCTGGGTCAGAACATCTCTGGGTGATCCAACAAAAGGGTGAACCCTCAGGACCGCTGATTGTCAGGCTCGAGAATCATGACGCCGCCCGGGAAACAAAACCGATTTACAGCGCCCCGGATTGGATGCTCTATGCCCTCACCTTTGACCCCGACTTCGCTGAGAATCAGTTCGTCTACCTTTTCCAGAACGGGCCGACAGGGCACGACCCCCGGGGCAATCGTATCTCCCGTTTTCGGTTTCAATCATCGCCCGAACCGACGCTCGATCCCGATTCCGAATTGATCATTCTGGAATGGCGCTCCGCAGGACACGACGGCGGCGATCTTGCTTTCGGACCAGACGGCATGCTCTACCTCACCACCGGCGATGGCACCAGCGATTCGGACACGTGGAATTCAGGGCAGACCTTGGACGACTTACTCGGAGCCGTCCTTCGGATTGATGTCTCGGAGACCACTCAAGCTCAACCCTACCAAACGCCACCTGATAACCCCTTCTTGAACACCATTGGGGCACGCCCCGAGATCTGGGCCTACGGCCTCCGAAACCCCTGGCGAATGGGAATCGACCCGGTCAGCGGGCAGGTTTGGGTTGGCAACAACGGGCAGGACCTATGGGAAACCGCCCATCTCATTGGCCCGGGAGAGAACTATGGTTGGAGTGTTTACGAGGGAAGTCATCCCTTCTACTCCAACCGAAAACTAGGTCCCACGCCACACGTCAAACCAACCCTTGAACAACCTCATTCTGCCTTTCGTTCTCTGACCGGCGGCATCGTCTATCGAGGAGAAAAGTGGACCGATCTCTCGGCGGCCTACCTCTACGGAGACTATTCAACCGGCCGGATCTGGGGCGCCAGGCACGACGGAAACCAGTTGCTTTGGCATCGTGAACTCGCCGACACCACGCTGGCCATCGCGGCCTTCCGGGGCTTGCGCAATGGCGACCTCATCATCGTCGATCATGCCGGGCACAAACTCTATCGACTCGCACGCAACAACGCACCCGATCGGTCGGGGAACTGGCCCCGACGCCTGAGCGAAACCGGGCTCTTTGAATCGCCGCTCGACGCCCCACTCAAAGGACGACCAGGCGTGATCCCCTATCAGATCAACGCTCACGGTTGGAACGATGGCGCGAGCGCCTCGCACTGGATGGCGCTCCCCCCCCAATCCGAAATCCAATACGCCAGTCAATCCCCTTGGGGATTCCCCAATCAAACGGCACTGGTTCAGACATTGACGCTTCCCGATTCGACCGGGCAACCCCGCCCGATCGAAACGCGCATCCTCCTTCGACAGCAGAACGAGTGGAACGGCTATTCCTACTACTGGCGAGAAGACGGCTCCGATGCTGACCTCGTTTCCTCCGAAGGCTTCACCACCACCATCACCAACGCTGCTGCCTCCCCCCGCCAATGGACGGTTCCCAGTCGTGCCGAATGCGCGGTTTGCCATAGCCGTGCGGCAAACTACATTCTCGGAATCACCGGCCAACAACTCAATCGACCGGTGCAGAGCGGCGATCAGAACCAACTGCGCCGACTGGAAAAGCTTGGCTTGTTCCGGGACCCCGTGCCATCGCCCCTCCCCGCGCCGATCGCCAATCCCTACGATCGAACCCATTCCTCCCTGACCGACCGTGCAAGAGCTTACCTCCATGTAAACTGTTCGGGTTGCCATGTCGAAGCCGGCGGCGGCAATGCGCAGATCGTCTTGCATCAAAGCCGAACCCTGGAAGACATGCGATTGGTGAACCATCGCCCGCAGCACGCCACCTTCGGACTGACCAACGCCATGTTGATTTCGCCCGGGCGTCCCGATCAATCCGTTCTTCTCCATCGCGTCGGGCACCGCGGAACTCGCTCCGGACAAATGCCTCCCCTGGGCACCCATCTGATTGATGAGAACGCCGTGAAACTGCTTCGAACCTGGATCGCCTCGATGCCCAAGCCGCCGTCCTCCGACCAACCATGGACCTTGGACGAATTCGCCTTTCGCCCCGAGGAACTTGGGAGCGGTCGAAACTACCTTCGCGGTCGCCGTTTGTTTACCACCACCGGCTGTATCCAGTGCCACCGCTTTGAATCCCAAGGGGGCACGGTCGGTCCAGACCTCAGGGGCCTTGCGAAACGCCGAAACCCGCAGTCGATCCTCCAATCCCTCCTCGACCCCTCTGCCGACATCGCGCCTGAATACATCATTCCCGACTCCTCTCCTCCCATGTCCACCATGCCGACGGGAATGCTCGACGCCCTTGAACGGGACGAGATTCTGGATCTGCTTTACTATCTCATCCGCGACGGACGACCCCGGGTGGCTGCGATCGTCACCGAATACCGGCATAATTCGCATGCCGATATCATCGTCAGTCGCCTGCTGCAAACCGACACCCTCGACGGCAAGGGCAACGACTCCCCTCTCGAGCTCGTTTCCCTCTATACCGATCAACAACCCGAGAACGATACCAGCCGGATGCTTTCCGCGTCCCATCGCTTCCCCATCTTTTCCACCATCCGAGAGGCACTCACCCTGGGCGGGAAAAAACTCGCCGTCGACGGCGTGCTCATGATCGCGGAGCACGGCGACTATCCGCTCTCGGAGACCGGAAACCGCATCTATCCCAAGCGCCGGTTCTGGAATGAAATCTACGCCGTCTTTGAAAAAAACCACCGAGGCGTTCCTGTTTTTGTTGATAAACACCTCGCCGACAATTGGACCGACGCGGCGTATCTTTACCAATCAGCCACCCAACTCGACATCCCCCTGATGGCGGGTTCCTCGCTTCCCACCACCTGGCGTCATCCTCCCTCTGATGTCTCCCGCGGCGAACCAATCAAGGAACTGGTCGCGATCACCTATCACACAACCGATGCCTACGGATTTCACGCCCTCGAATTCATCCAGGCCTTGCTTGAGCAGCGACAGGGTGGCGAGTCCGGTGTCACCCGCGTCGAATCAGTCGCCGGCGTTGAGGTATGGCAGGCGATCGATAGCGGCCTCGTTCCCTCCGACCTGTTTCAGGCGGCCTGGGATCGGCTCCGAAATGCCCATCACTCGGACCGCCCGGATCGAAATCGCGTTGCGGACCCAAGGCTATTTACCATTTCCTATCATGACGGCACCAAGGCCCAACTTCTGGAGCTCAATGGAGCCGCCTCCGAATGGACCGCCGCCTGGCGCGGTCCGCAAGCAGACCAGGCCATCGAGTCCACCCTCTTCTGGACCCAGGAGGGCAGACCGGGAATGCACTTTACTTGGCTTCTCAATGGGATCGAGGCGATGATTCGCACCGGCCAAGCCTCCTGGAACGTGGAACGCACGCTCCTCACGAGCGGGATCCTCGACGCCCTCCTCCTCTCGCTCAAGACGGGCCAGCCCGTCGAGACCCCCTACCTCAACATCCGCTACCAGCCCACCTGGCGCTGGAAGGAACCACCCCCTCCTCCCCCGATGCGCCCCTGGGCCGATCAATAGAGGGTTTGCCACTCCCTTGAGCAAGCCTTCAATCCCACCTAGGCGAACCATTCATGAACCACCCGACCGGAGACGTCGGTCAGTCGGAAATCGCGCCCGGCATGACGGTAGGTGAGGCGCTCATGATCAATTCCCAGAGCATGGAGGAGGGTCGCGTGAAGATCATGCATGTGAACGGGATTCTCGACCGGCCGATATCCGAAGGCATCGCTACGCCCATAAGTGAGGCCGGGCCGCACCCCACCCCCTGCCATCCAAACGGTGAACCCCTGCGGGTGGTGATTGCGCCCGTGTTCATTCTCCGCGGTCGGCGTGCGCCCGAATTCGCCACCCCACAGGACAAGGGTTTCCTCGAGCAAGCCTCGTTGATCGAGATCCTCCAGTAATGCGGCGATGGGCTGATCCACCTTGGCGCATTCGCGAATCGTTCCCTCCTCGACCTTTTGGTGATGGTCCCAGGTATAGTCCGTCGAGACCTGGATATAACGCACTCCGGACTCCGCCAGTTTCCTCGCGAGCAGACACTGCCGCGCAAAATTGTCGGTCGGTTCTGAACCGACGCCGTAGTGATCCAAGGTCGCCTGACGTTCATCCTCCAGGCCCAGCATGGCAGGAAGCGTCGTTTGCATTCGAAAGGCAAGTTCGTAGTTCTCGATCAACCCTTCAATCCCTTGATCTTGCTTCGTTTGCTGCAGATGTGCGGCATTCAGCGATTGGATAAAATCAAGCTGGCGGCGCTGGGTCGTCCTCCCAATCGACGCGTTGGTCAAATGAGAGATCCTGGCCTTCTCAATGGGAATCTCAGCCGAGCCGATCGCCATGCCCTGATGAATGGAGGGAAGAAAGGCGCTTCCATAGTTCTGCACTCCGCCATGGCCCCGGGGCGGGGACACCGTGACAAAGGCCGGCAGATTCTCATTGCTCCGTCCCAGGCCGTAGCTCACCCAGGCACCCACACTGGGTCTCACCAAATTCGCTTGTCCGGTATGCAGGCGCAGCAACGCCTCGCCATGGGCCTGTCCTTCGGTGTGAACCGACCGCACCACGCAGAGCTTATCCGCTTGTTTCGCCAAATGGGGCAGATGCTCCGTCATCCAGATCCCCGAATCGCCATGCTGGGAGAATTGAAAGGGCGATCACAGCAGGTTACCCATATCCCCTCGATCCACTCCCACATCCTTTCCCATCAACGTCTTGCCTGCCATTCGATTGAGAAGCGGCTTTGGATCAAACAGATCGACGTGACTGGGCCCGCCCCACATGAATAGAAAAATCAGTCGTTTCGCCTTCCCCGGGAGGTGGGGACGCACGGGATTCCGTCCCGGCGAACGCGGTTCTCCCCTCAACGATTGCCCTCCAACCATGGCCGCCAAAACCAATTGACCAAATCCTCCCGCCGAAGACGACAGCATCTGCCTCCGGGTAATCGCTTCGGAATCGTTCCAACCCTTCATCATCAGTCGAGATATTGAAATGCGCTTGAGGCGAACATTGCCTGGACCACAAGCGCCCAAGCGTTTCTTTCCGAATGTTCATCCTTAATGCTCCGCAGATGGCGACGGGTCTCTTCGACAAACTGAAGACCATCCGCTCGTTCCCTGGACGTGGGACCTCGCCCGAAAATACGCCAGTAGAACGCGTCCATCCGAGCTTCACCCCCGGTTTCTCCGAGGCGCTCAACAGTGCGCTCGGCGAGTTCCATCACCATGGGATCGTTCATCATGAAGAGCCCCTGAGTCGCCGCCATCGTCTTCGGCCGCGCTCCGGTGGTCAGATGGGGGTCAGCAAAATCGAACGCCTCGAATACCTCGGGCAAATCATTGCGAATCACCGGCAGATAGATGCTCCGCGCCTTAAAATCAGTACGGCGACGATTCTTGTTCGCGCCCACCGCGGTGGCTTGATCCCCGAGATACCACACCGAGGATTCCATCGGCGTCCGGTCCAACTCCCCCGCAATCAATAGCATCCCATCCCGCAGCACTTCCGGCTCGTTCCGACGCCGGGTCCCCCGCCCGAACCATAAGTTCTCCGGATCTCGTTCCGCGTGCGCCGGGTTGAGAACCGAATCCAAACCCCAGGCTCGGCTCAAGACAATCTCGCGAATGAGATGTTTGACGGACCAGCCAGAAGCAATCAGTTCCGACGCCAGATAATCCAGCAACTCCGGGTGCGTGGGCCGCGCCCCGGTTCGACCAAAATGATCGAGCGTGCGGACCAGGCCGCGGCCCATCAAATGGTACCAGATTCGATTGGCAAGTAC
>MDTE01052446.1_pt1 | contig 11880 bp, 8 predicted proteins | sample 811231 | NCBI WGS metagenome assembly MDTE01 (sample SAMN05326651, study PRJNA326480) | marine metagenome | isolation source: seawater | place: Indian Ocean: Red Sea | collected 2010
AAAATTTTTTCTGCGGCTTCATTTGAAACTGCCTCAAAGAAGTCGTCATTACACATCATTACAGGACCGGTTCCGCAACTCGCTAAACACTCAGCAAATTCCACTCCGAATTTCCCATCTTTTGTCCTCTGCAACCCATGGCCTTCTTTATCCAGCCCAAGTTTTTCACAAATATGGCCATGCAACTTATGACTACCCGCCAAAGCGCAGCTCAAGGTTCGACATACCCGAATAACTGTTTTACCAGGGTCATGCTCCCTAAGCATTGGATAAAATGTCACTAACTCATGAATATTAATCGGCTTCAGATCCAGTTTTTTAGCAGCCCATAACTCAGCATCCTTGGATATATAACCAAATTCCTCCTGGATTGCATGCAGAACCATCAATGAAGCACTTCGTTTTTCCGGATAGTTCTTCACCAATCTATCAACTTCACGCTCAAGCGTTTTGGTTGCTTCAAAACTCATCTGTCACATTCCCCCATCACAAAATCTAGAGAACCTAGAATAGCCACAATATCACTCATCATGTGACCAGGCAGCATATGACTTAGTATACTTAAATTCACAAAGGATGGAGCTCTAATCTTCATTCGATATGGCACGCCGCCACCCTTGCTAAAAATATAAAACCCTAGTTCTCCCTTTGGATTCTCAGCACCAAAATACACCTCCCCTTCTGGAGCATTCTGCCCCTGTGTCACAAGCATGAATTGGTGTATCAATTCCTCCATACTCGATAACACTTTTTGTTTATCCGGAAGAACAATTTTACCATCATCTATGTTAATTGGCCCGCCCGGCAATTTAGCAATGCATTGATCAAGAATTCGGACACTTTGACGCATCTCCTCCATTCGAACAAGATAACGATCATAACAGTCACCGATCTCTCCATAAGGAATATCAAAATCCAACTGATCATATACCAAATAGGGATGAGCCTTGCGCAGATCATACTCAACGTTGCTCCCTCTCAAGTTAGGTCCAGTTAAACCAAAGTCGATTGCTTCATCGCGAGTGATAACACCTATCCCTTTGGTTCGATCAATGAAGATCTTATTTCGAGTTAAAAGCTTATCGGCCTCCTCTATTGCCTCACTCACTTCTTTCGTAAATTTACCTAATTCAGATGTCCAGCCTTCTGGCAAGTCACGAGACAAACCTCCAATCCGGGTATATGTGGTGGTAAAGCGAGCGCCAGTTAACGCCTCAATAAGATTATAAATTTTTTCACGCTCATTAAATGTATGAAGAAAAACTGTAAGCGCTCCTACATCCATTGCAAAAGCCCCCAAACCAAGCAGGTGTGCCGATATGCGAGCCAACTCACAGCAGATTACTCTAATATATTTACAGCGTTCAGGAAGCTGACCATCGACATCAAGCAACTTCTCGACCGCAAGAGCATAAGCAACGTTATTAGCCAAAGGCGCCAAGTAATCCAACCTATCCGTGTAAGGGATAAATTGGTTGTAAGTCATATTTTCAGCAATTTTTTCATCACCACGATGCAAATAACCGACTTCAGGATCAGCCTTGGTAATAATCTCACCATCAAGCTCAAGTGATAAACGTAAAACGCCATGAGTAGCAGGATGAGATGGTCCCATGTTGAGAGTCATCTTCTCTCCCTGTAAATCCTTCAATTCATCAACGGCCTCAGCAGATCGTAAAGCCGTATCAGAAATATCGATATTCCTTACTTCTGACATGATGACTATTCCGGTGTCCTTACTCGAGGCTCCCGATCGGCAGAGTCTTTACCTCCTGCAATTGTAACAAATGGCCCACCCTCAAGCGGAACAGGATCGGTAAAAGCCACATCTGGCATTTCACTTGGTTTACCAGCCAGAGGGAAATCCTTTCGCAAAGGAAAATATGGATAACCTTCCCACATTAAAATGCGACGCAAGTCAGGATGCCCAATAAACTTAATCCCCATCATATCAAACGCTTCACGCTCATGCCAATTGGCCGTACGCCAAACAGAAGTAACCGTCGGCAATTCTGATTCTTCCTCACTTACATTTACTTTTAAACGAAGATGCTGAAAATATTTATAACTGTATATATGATAGACAACAGTCCAACGAGGTGTCTCGTCTTCATTATCTATCGTGCATAAATCAACCAAGTAATCAAAAGCCAATTGCTCTTTAGCAAAACGGCATACCTCAGCAATCTGAGACGCATCAGAAATTTCGACCGTCAACTCACTTCGAAACTCAACTGAATCCGAAGTAACACCCTTAAACTGGCGTTGAATTTTCTTGGCTAATTGCTTGGCTGTCATTTGAATCTTAAGATAAGACCAAGCCTCGATCTCTTGCTGGTTTCTTGTCTTTAATGTGAGGCTCTTTTGCCATCTTATCCTGTAGCTTCATCAATGCTTCCAACAAAGCTTCTGGACGTGGCGGACATCCACTAACATAAACATCTACCGGCAGAATTCGATCTACCCCCTGTAAAGTAGCATAGCTACGATACATACCCCCACTCGAAGCACATGCCCCCATAGCAATAACCCACTTGGGTTCCGGCATTTGTTCATAAATACGACGAACTGCGATAGCCATCTTGTAAGTAACCGTTCCAGCAACAATCATCACATCAGATTGCCGGGGAGAAAAACGCATCACCTCAGAACCAAATCTAGAAATATCATATCGGCTCGCACCAACAGCCATTAACTCAATCCCACAACAAGCCAAACCCATCGGCATTGGCCAAATTGAGTTCTTCCTAAACCAACTGACAGCGGCATCCAGTCGAGTATGAACGACATTTCCCTCAACTTTTGAATTATAACCAATTTCAGTCGTATTCATTTAACCAATTCAACCCTCCAACACGAAAGTACAACCCAACAGGATTAGTTAAAAGCGATTTTGTGAAAAATTTCACAAAGTCGTTTGAAAAGTTTGCATAATTGTCTATTCCTTAGGAATTAAGCTCAAATTTAACCCTTTAAACGGAAAAATCGGGTTTTCACAGAAAGATCAATTTTTTGAATAATTTCGATGTTATCACCATTACCTTTAATAACTTTGAATTTATCCCAATTAATTAAATCCCCTGAAGACTCCAAAACATAGATTTTATCCAATTTTGACCTGAATTTAAACCCAATCTGACTTTCTGTAACGTTATAGGTTAAATTTATTGAGGTATTTTCATTTGAATCGACTAATATAGTCACTCTACTTCCAGGAATAAGATTAGCCTGCCCCAAAAGGGCAAAAGACAAATCTGAACTCGTTCGACTAGCCTGATGTACCTCCGCGGCTATCACATTTCTGCCCTCAACAAAGGAAAGACCATCAATTTCAAACGTTGCGTAAGCCGTTTCGTCTGCAATCGAACTAGATGCCATAGTTGTGTGCCTTGCAGTTCGAGATAAATTTTTATCTCGATATACCTCTTTACCATTCAAATAAATTGCCGCCGCATCATCTCTCAATAAATTAAAAACAACACTGCCAATTAACTCCTTGTCAATTATTTGAAATGCTTGCCTGAAATATGCAGTTATATTTTTTCGTTCAGGATTAGTACCAAAATTTATTTCTGTAACCTCATTACCGTTACCATATCCCAATAATCCCGGTCCTATTGACCAGCTACTATCATCAAATGACTCCTTCATCCAATTACGGTTAGGAGCAATAGACTTATCATAATACTTCCAATCACCACCAACAGACACAACGGTTTTTTGCAATGCACCAGTTTGTGTTAATTCCACTGTTTTACCCAATCTATATAGAAAGTAATCCTTCCCGCTAAACCCTGCTTTTGGAAAGTATGAAAATGTCCCATTACTATTATAATTTAAACTTCCATTCAGTGGCTCTTTCAAAAGAACCGAACCAGTATCTGCACCAACGCCGACATCATTTTCCAAAACTCCCTCAGCTACATTGACAACTCGTAAAGTTTCACCAAATGCCACATTAAATTCATCCGGCCTAGCGACAAGTTGGCCTTTCTCTAAAGTTGATGTCTTTTGTGTAGCCTCTGACCAAATAACACCATTAGGTCCATCAACATAAATTCGATAATACAGGTCTTCACCTGCAGTTAAATTAGAAACTAAACAATGAAAACCCCCACTCGCGTTTAGTTTGACCTGTTTACGCATATCCCATTTGTCATTATTAGGGCCTCCATCTGCATTGCCCCAAACGAAAAAAACGTCTGTCTTCGAGGAATTATTTGTAAGACGACCATTTAACATAACAGACTCGGAAGTTCGCTCAGTTGGAGGATCACAAATCGGAATAATCCTACTAGAATCCGCTTCAAGAGTATAACCCAACTCAGCCAAAACCAACATATCTGAACTGGTCACGCCGAAATTCAAGCCGTGTATTGATAATACATTCTTGCCGACTAATAGGATATTTTTATGCTGCGTAATATCAAACGACTGAAACTCAAGAGCCAACTGATCATCATGTAATTCGGTCGCCCCGGAATTCCATTCGGCTTCCAATGGAGCATTGGAGGATGCAACTCTATTTCCATTTAGATAGGCAATAAAACCGTCGTCAAATTTCATTCTTAAGATCAACTTATCTATTACTTCAGATTGATCTACGTTAAACGAATATCGAAGATAAATTGACTCATTCTTATTGTACATCGCCGTTCTGAAATTCAGCGATGAACTAATCAAGGACTGATAACCTGTGCTGCGCTCATAGCCGGCCCCATTTCGGCCCCTCTTCCAATTAGCATCATTAAAACCAACTTGAGTCCACCTCTCACCATAACCCCCATCAACCGGAACCCAACCTCTGGCATAACTTTTTGAATCTATGTATACCCCTTGATTACCTGCTATATTAATAGTTATCGTGCCTGAAGTACGTTGGCCAATAGAGTCTTCAATGGTATATTCAACTGTACCTGATCCGCTGGCATTCTGCTTTGCCCTAAAACTAAGAAGACCATTGGGCTCATTACGGCGTCTGCCATTCTTTACCATCGGAGAACGATGTACAGTTAGAACGCCAATTTTAGTTGCCTTGGACCGAGCACTTACCAATCTAAATCCCTCTGGAAAAAAATCCTGCCCAGTTCTTCCTTCACTATCTGTCCCAACGCCAACAACTGGCTCAGTTTTATATGCACCCCTCAATCCTGCAGCCCAATCGTTGACCAGCGGATTAAAATGCAATGTTTCACCCGCGCTAATACTAAATTGATCAGGTTCAGCAACTGGCAAATATTTTATGTAATTAATCTTCAGGGTCTTTCGTTGATTCCCTACTCTGTATTGAATTTTATCTGTTCCATCGGCATCAGCATTCACACGTAAAATGTATACTCCCGAACCACTATCACTTTCATGCATGATAGCCTGTTTAGGTATTCGTAACTGCGATATCACGCCATCCCCTGGTAATTTGAGTGTCTTGGACTGCCCCGCTCCTAAATCCATCTCGTAAATATCACTTCCAAGCTCACCTACAACAACAGCCACATCTCCCTTGTGCAACCAACCCTGCCCAACATCTCCCTTTACACTGTAACTAAACCAAGCCGTTCCCTTGAAATCACTCGAAGGTGAAAATACAGCTAATCCATCCTCAACAATAACGGAACCAGCATAACGAGGAGCAACCTGCCCCACCTCCAACAATGTAAGATTATTTTCCTGTCCGCGATAAACTTGCTTCAAATCATTGGATAGCAACGGATGACTAACTTTTTCCCCCATGGCACACCACATAACATCGTCATTAGCAAATGGCATCTCTACCGGGTTGCGCATTATCGCAGGACCGTTTAATAGTCTACTAGACCGGCTATGAATCTGTTTTACCGCGGTGATTTGTTGACCCTCAATATCTCTAAAAAATGATCTAGTAGAATTGTTGTATTGAGCATTCATCACACCTCCAAGTGAATGATCGGAACCAAAAATATGTCCCATCTCATGACTTGGAAGTGCCCAACCAAAACCAGCTCTTAAAACGCCTACAGCATTCCGGCTATGGAGAGAATTTAAGTATGCAATCCCTAAAGTGCCTCCACTGAGACCTGCCCCAAATCTAATTGCAACCGATTGACCATAAGTTGATTCCGGTCTCCAACGTTGAACCCAGCTTGCAAACTCTTTTAGAGTCCCCCCATTATCATCAAAAGGAATATCCTCATAATCGGAAGAGTTGGGAGTCAGAATCATTTCCTGGACTAATAGTCGGATTCCTAATTGATTTTCATAAATAGCTGCTACATTAGCCATCAATGCCAAATATTGACTAGCAACCTTAGTGAGGTTGTTTTTTGTATTTGCCCCAGTGGCAGATTTATCTAACACCACTATTACTGTCGCCACTTTCAAAGATGCCTCGTATTGCGGTGGATTAGCGGGAGCATTTAAAACCAAGGTCTCTGCTCCAGTCACAGGATCAATCCCTGAACTAGCCAATGTTGTCTGCTCGTCAATCGGCTCTAATGAAGCTGAAGAGGCTTGAGACCAGTCCGATAATACTAATGTTGGATCAAGAGACATGGTGCGAGCCTCCATATTGCGTGGATCACTCACACACACTAATCCATTCTGATTGGACTCTCTATTCAAAGCCAATAAGGATTGCCCGTCTACTCCAAGAAGCTCAACCGAAGAACCGTCAGCCATACGAATAATACCAGCAATAGAAGTTCCAACGAGTGCGAATGACGCCCTGTACACTTCTCCAACTTGATCTACCGCTATGGCTTCAAACACATCGTGTTGTTCCTCAAGCAATGCTGTTTTTCCAAGCGCAGTTTTATAGTTACGAGTAAATACAGGAAACTTACGAAAAGCGAAATCAAGAGGCTCACGGCCTGATAATTTTAATCGCAAGTTCTGGCCACTTTCTATCGCTTTGAGCAGACCATTAGTATTTTTTTGAGTTGCCTCCTGAAACTTCAACCTTAAATCCTCTGAAAATTTATTCTCACTCGGAAGCAATGCAAAAGAGTCATCAGCATCTTTAACTTGAACAAAATGAGCAGGCGTACTCTTTTCAGAACCAAAGCGGATAAAACCACCAAATCCCATCATTACAACAATGAGTATCAAACCGTTTTTTAATCTACGCATTATTTTCTCCTTTTCTTATTCTCGGGATTTTTTGATTTATTTTTTTTATTAGGAGAAAAACTTTTGCGATGATTCCGTCTAACCTTGGATTTGCCTTTAGATGTATTACCCTTAACGACAATGAAATCAGCCTGTTTTTTACGCAAATCCACTTCATCAATCTGAACCTTCATCATCAATCCAGGAGATATTTCATTGCCTCGCAATCGACCTACTAACCGACATCGATCGGAAGAATACCTATAGTGGTCATCCGTCATACTAAAGCGCTTCACAAGGCCTTTGATACCTAGTTCTACTATATCAATCATTGCCCCAATATTGCGAACTTCAGTGACTAGTCCCGAATAAATTTCTCGTTGTCCTCGATCAATCTGACGTTGTAAATGCGAAAGTAATTTTACAAGTTTACTATCAAGTTCTGCATCAGAAGAATTGCGTTCGGTCAAAGAAATATGATCTGCCACCTCCTCAAGTATGACAGCCTTATTCTTGTAACCCTGATAAACTGTCCTATGTACAACTAAATCGGCATATCGGCGAATAGGTGAAGTGAAATGAACGTAATCCTTCTTAGCCAAACCATAATGCCCTACGGAATGCATCGAATAACAAGCACGCTTCATACAACGAAGATAGCCAATGCGAAATACATCCTCGAGCGGATGCCCTTTAAGACTGTTTAAAAATTTTCCTGCCTGTTTTTGATCCGCAAGATTACCTGCTCGCAACCCCATCAACACCGCCTGCGCACGAAGATTGTCTAGTTTTTCATTATCTGGCGCTTCATGTATACGATGTAAAACTTTCGCTCTGCGCCGCTTAGCCTCTTTTGCAACAGCCTCATTGGCCAACAACATAAACTCCTCAATCAACTGGTGGGATATATCATTCTCTTCACGCTTAATTTCTTTCACATTTCCTTTATTATCGAGAACCACTTTATGCTCAGGCACATCAAGATTCAAAGCCCCAGACCGAAAGCGTATCTTTCGCAGCTTCTGAGCAAGTCGATCTGCATTATGAATCATTCTCTCTTTATCATTATCAGGTGAACGCTTCAAAATAGATAACGCCTCTTCATACGAATAACGATGCTTGGAACGTATTACTGTTGAATGAAACCCAACCTTCTCAATCCTACCGCTTTCAGTAAGGACAAATTCGACACTACGAGCAAGTCGATCGACATTCGGTTTTAACGAGCACAATTCATTACTTAACGCCTCAGGAAGCATGGGGATTACCCTGTCCACAAGATATGTTGAATTACCTCGACTCCGCGCTTCTTTGTCCAAAGCGCTATCAGGACGAACATAGTGAGAAACATCTGCAATATGCACCCACACTTTCCATCGCCGACCTTCAATTCTTACCACTGAAATCGCATCATCAAAATCCCGAGCATCGAACGGATCAATAGTAATTACCATGTCATCACGACAATCCAATCGCCCCTTCACGTCACTTTCATTAACCGAATCACCCAACCGATTAGCTTCAGCTAAAACTCTGGCTGAAAATTTTGTAGTTAGCTCATATTGCCTGATGATCGAATCCACATCCACTCCCAACTTTTTTGGGCCACCCAAAACCTCGACCAGTTTGCCTTCCGGAGCATTATGACGAGAGGGCCATTCAGTGATTTCCACAACAACACTATCCCCTCTCCTTGCCTTAACTTTTCCTTTTTGGCGAAAATTAGGCAGGTAGATGTCATGTGAAATGCGAGGATCATTCGGAATTACAAACCAAAGTTGACGAGATTTATCAAGAATCCCAACAATTTGAGTTCTCGCCCTCTCTAAAACTTTAACCACTTTACCACGCAGCCGTGTATCAAATCTATCTGATTTAACAGACGAACGATAAGAAGATATTTTTTGCTCCATAAGAACAAGAACACGGTCATTGTGCATTGCTGTTGAAGCAGAATTTGGTGCGATTTCTATAACACGCTGTTTAGCATCATTTACAATTACTCTCCCTCCACCTCGTCGATTCATTAGTATACGCCCAACCACATGATCTTCATCCTTGGGCAGTAAAAACCGCTTGTCCGGTAATTTAACAACTCGACCGGCTCTCACTAACTCTCGCAACTCACGCCTAACCTTCTTGGCTTCTGATTCTTCAGGGCAAATATTCTTGGCAATCTCTTGAGCACTTAGGGGAACATACGTTTTACGCCCCATGAACCGAATCAATTGCTTTTCATATGTCATTGTAAAATTGATCTAAATTACCTCCCTCCCAAAACACACAAAAGAACCTTAAGCATTTTCATTGCCAAACAAACGCTTTTCTTCATTTCTGATATAATGTTAACAAACGTTTTAATATATAATTAACTAATTCGAAATATAGAATATCCCCCAAACTAACATCAGACAAAATCACATTAATTTGTGTGATATTGACGCATTTTGCGGGATTATCACGCAAGAAAAGAATAATTAACAAAACTTTCAATCACATAAGCATATAATTAAATAATGGCACTTTTACTGCTTATTTTTTCTTCAAATAGGCGTTGACAACTGTCTCGGTAGACACGAAGCTGCGCTTTCATTTAACCCTAATTAGGTAAAGTGTTAACTGTTAACAAGTATACTAAATTAAACTCAAACGAGAATCGCATCATGAAGCGTTTTAATAAAACCAAGATCGGGGCCTTCACGCTTATCGAGCTGTTGGTCGTTATTGCCATTATCGCCATTTTGGCGGGAATGCTATTACCGGCTCTGGCTAAGGCCAAAGCAAAAGCACAACGCATTAGCTGCGTTAACAACCTTAAGCAAGTTGGTGTTGCAACACGTATTTATGCAACAGACAACCAAGATCGCTTCCCATGGCAGGTTCCTGCTGTTGAAGGTGGTTCAGCTGACTCACTTGGCAAGTACAAGGAAAACTGGATTCACTGGCAGGCACTATCAAACGAGCTAAGCAACCCTAAGGTGCTTCGTAGCCCGAGTGACAGTAACCGTGGTCAAGCAAACAGTTTTGCTACCAAGGCTCCACGAGGCCGACGTAACGTTGAGCCAATGGGCAAGCATAAGAATAAGAGCATGAGCTACATTCTTGGTTCTGAATCTGACGAATCAAAGCCAAGCAACATATTGTCTGGTACTCGTAACATTGAGTTCGGCAAGTACAACAACGACAATGACAGCAAGGGTGCCATCAAGAAGCTTGGTAAGAAGTTTACTGGCAAAAACGTAGTAAGATGGACTGAGAGTATTCATGCAAATCAAGGTAACATCCTTCTTTCTGACTCCTCTGTTCAACAGTCTAGTGATTCTAAACTAGCCCAGTATCTAATTGACTCTAGCGCGAAGAACAACGAAATGCTCTTCCCTGCTGGTAAGTAATTTAGATCTAATATTTCTAAGACCCTCTCAAACGAGAGGGTCTTTTTTTTTTGAGTATACAATCCTATCAGAAAATATAAACAAATCATCAAAACAACCGCCACTTTTCCCATTGACTCTTATGCCCTTGAAACGTACTTTTCTCCCCACTAGAGACACGTTCCAAATCTAATTTATTGGTTAATTTAAGTAATTTTATGAATAAAAACGTTTCAACCAAAAGGCTTAACTCAAAGGTATTCCTTGGATTCACCTTAATTGAGTTATTGGTGGTAATTGCAATTATAGCAATATTAGCCGGAATGCTTTTACCCGCGTTGGCCAGAGCTAAGGACAAAGCTCATAACTCAATCGACTGGAACAACAACAAGCAAATCATGCTTGCCCTCAACATGTTCACAGGAGATTACGAAGATTATCTTCCCCACCCTACTTGGGGTGGAGATGGTAGTGGACCTACAGGCTGGGCTTACGCAGGTAGTGGAAAAGAGAACTCAACCGGTTTTAAAGGTGGTGGAAGATGTGATAATCCATCCCATAACTGGAAAGGCTCAACAGCAATGCCAAGCTATGCAACAGGAAGGTCATTGGCAAGATTACAGAAAGATTTAGAGGGACAAAGGGAATCGTTTAAACACGGACAATTAGGTGAGTATCTAGGCAATAATTATGCAGTTTTGATGTGCCCAAGAGATGCAGCTCTGTCAAATGGCTCAAAGTTGTTTGCGCAACGCCCAATAAAAATTACGAGCTATACTTGGAACGGTAACATTATCTTCTTTCATAATGGCAATCCTGCCTCTGGTGGATACAATTCTGGCAGAGTTCGTAAAATGTCAGCTACTGATCCTGGTAATATTGTACAGTGGGAAACAGACGACACTAACCCATTTTGGTTCAATGATGCAGGAAATCAACCTCATGAGGGTATCTCTCAACGCCATGCAACATCTGGCCAAAATTCAAATAACCGCCAAGATGTAGGTGGCTCGGCAACAGTAGGAATTATTTCTGGTGCTGCACTTAATCTTACTTACAAGAAGTTTTATGCGCAGGCGCAAACTGGCGCTCGCCCAAATGTTAAGAACGACATTTGGTGGAGAGCTTCAAACTAAAATTTTTAATCAGATTTGCGAAAACGGCTCACTCAAGTGAGCCGTTTTTTCTTTCCGAAGCGTTTCTTACGCTTACTTTTCCTGCTGACAAATGAAAGACGATTCACCAAAGCATCATCCATCCACAATCCGCTGGATGATTGTAATCACAATCGTTGTATTTGTTCTTATAGCCATTAATTTATTCGAATCCCCACAAAAAAATAATATCGAGAAAACAACTGAATCTTTAAACGAATCGTCTCAGTTAGATATATCACACTTCGAAAACACCCTTCCATACCGCCGAT
>MDTE01070734.1_pt1 | contig 11880 bp, 11 predicted proteins | sample 811231 | NCBI WGS metagenome assembly MDTE01 (sample SAMN05326651, study PRJNA326480) | marine metagenome | isolation source: seawater | place: Indian Ocean: Red Sea | collected 2010
CAGGCAGATGGCGTATGCAGGTGTACCAGAAATTATTCAGGGTGCTCGAACCACATGAAATAGACGCACCAGAACTACATGCTGATCCCGAAGTCTACTGAGCGGACAGTTCGACGAATTAGGGGAGAACATAAAATATTCTTACATTGAGAGGTAATTTCTCAACCAACTTGTTGCATCCATTATCTCAACTTCACCATCCGTCAAAGCACCAGGGTTTTCTGTCTGTGACAAACATGGCATTTATCCTTTGAATCCCCCCGGGCTTTAATTCCTCGACTCGGCCTGCACGAGCAAGGGTAGAGAAATCGACTGCTCCCAGATAGGCAGCACCTAATTCTGAAACTCCGAGTGAAATATCTGGGGCTTTAGTTGAAGGTTTACATTGTGTCTCATTTTGGTAACTGGACAATTCCAATCTACTACTATTCCAAGGCAAAAATCTGTCCTTTATATCTAACACAACGGAATCATTCACTGAATATTTCCTAAGGCTTAGAGCTTGCTCTACGTTCACTAAACGCAACCAGGAACGATCACTCGTGTGTTCTATCAACCTTCTCGGATCAGCAATAAGCCATTTAAGTTCTTCATCAACAGGCCTATGATTTGCCTTTATAGTTCTTATTAGATCCATATCCAAGCAAAATCTCCACAAGGTTTTATAAGCATCTTGGGTTACAGAAATCAACTCGATTATGATTAAAACATCCCCTTTCACTTGATATCTTACGTATCCCTCATTCACTCCATCATTTTCGTATCTGACATACCAAGTACGACTGTCACCTCCCTTTGTGCCTGGTTCCAACGACCGAAAATTCCACCATTTATCATTTCTGGTTACCATACCAACTCGGTTTAAGGTTGCTCTATCGAAAATATCTGGACATATCTGCCTAGCCTCATCTTCTTTGCAATAATACAAGCTCCCTCGGGCAATATGCTCCTCCGTGTAAGTGCTATGATTTTTTTCAATCTCTAAATTATGTTCAAACGACGCCATACCATACCCATAGCGACCATATATCACACTTTCCGAAGCTTGAAGCACGGCAAGAGGCTCTCCTCGGGAATGTATATTTTCCAGTTGTAACTTCATGATTTCAGTATTAATTCCGCGCCTTCTGTGGGTGGGCTGAACTGCTACTCCCGCAACAGCGGCAATAGAACACAATCCCCCAGGGATATACATGTCTAGAGGGTAACTAACTGAGCCGCCAACCATATAGTCCCCTTCATAAGCAATAATGCTTCTATCAGGATCAAATATATTTTTATGGGCTCTTAGGTCTATATCTTCACGGTACTCATGAAAAGCCCGAGCTGTAGTTGTTTTTACGGATACAAAGTCATCCCAAGTTATGCTCTTGTATTCAATATTCACTTAATAAAGGTCCTTATACTTAAAACATATAAATCACACAACAAAAATACGCTATCCACCTTGTAGATCTAGGCATAAATCCAGATGATTTGTAAACCGTCAGAATTTATTTAACCTTTAGGATATTTTTAATTGCCTGAGACACGTTCCATTTCCCGTCCAACGGATTCAACCTCTAACACACTCTTCAGTAAGAGTGACGGATTTAACTTGCTAACATGCTCCCTGTAACCCGCACGTTCCAACATCGGCCCAACCTTACCTCCTTTGAACAAATCGATGGCCCATCCTAACGGATCTGGAACCACAGTCTTATCAAGGTACAAACGTTGGTTCTTTGATCTAGGCCCATAATGATAATGAGGAGCATTCTTGAAGCAATCGAATGTCAAAAGCTCTATCTCCTTACCATCATGGTCACCCAATACATGAATAGCCACACCTTCATCACTCCCGAGATTACGATATTCTACGCCGAACTTAATAGGCCCAGCATCCACTATTACATCTCCCCTATCATGAATAACAGTGCTCCGACCAGATAAAGCTATATTACGAGCCTCTAAAGCAACCATATCTATATCCGATGTTAGATCCAATTTTTCCGCTTTATCAGCAATTGCATCGAATCCTGCACGGCGAATCATGTCACCCAACCGATAATTCAGTTGAATTATCGTCCATGCAAGAGGATCTCCTTCTGTCGTCAAATCGATCATCAACCTATGATTCTCACCACTTGGATCGTAATGATAATGGGGAGCATAATCAAAACAGTCAAACCTCAATATTTCCATTACATGGCCATCAACTTCGCCATGTATTTGTAGACAAACACCTTGGTCAGACATCATGTCACGATAAATCAATTTTACTCTTAATAAATCATTACCGATTTTAAATTCTTTTGTAGATGCCATATGTGTATCTCCCAGTTTAAAAACCTCTAATTTCCATGATTTATAGATTCAAATATTATTGTGATCAGAATCCTAAATCATTGAGAAGAACAAGTAAAATCACTAAAACCAATAATATTAAGTTAAGGTAGCTGACATAACAAAAAACTGGGTAACATACCCCTATGAATATTTTGAGATACACCACAAATGTTTTTACATCAGTGAATATCAGTAGAAACGAATCTATCGCACTCTGTATTGCCTTGGCAGTTCGAGTAATTTGTTTTCTTATTTCCGAACCATGGAACACTTCAGTTTTTAACGAACAAATAATGTACGGCGACTCTAAATCATACTTATATTTAGCAGATGGGGTACAAAGTGGACAACTGGATGAGATCCTAGATCCCAAAAGAACTTTAGGGTATCCAATCTTTATTGCCTCTGTTTTTTCCCTCACCCAAAATTCTTTTGTGGCCCTAATAATCACTCAGATATTATTAGACATAGGAACAGTTTTTTTTGTAATGCGAATAGGGGCCCAGATACACAAGTCAAAGATTGTTCCATTTTGCAGTGGGCTTGTCTATTCACTGTCAATGTTTGCCGCAATCGCATGTATGACAGTACTGTCCGAAACATTATTTACATTCTTGTTCACTAGTGGGACATATGTGCTTATCAAAATTATAGTCAAGCCAAGATTTTCCACGATTATTTTATTTGGATTCATTACTGCATTGGCTACAACAGTCAGACCCGTCAATCTTTATTACACGCCCATCGTATTTGCTTTGTTACTGATAATTTTACCAATACCAATAAAAAAACGAATCCTGTATTCCCTTGCCGGCGCCGCAGCTACGTTGATGGTACTTTTGCCTTCTTATATGGTGAACAATAATCAATTTGGGCATTTCCAATTAACCACTATTCAAGACCATAACCTATTTTTCTACAACGTCCCTTTCTCTATACATCAAGCCACGGGAGAGTCTATCAAAAGCATCAGGAATCGAATGACTAAGCAGATCGACACCCTGGATGATGAGTTTTTAATAGCAAAAAAACAACGTTCAATAAGCCTCAACTATATAACTGAGAATCCAATAGACTACACAAAAGCTCATTTAAAGGGTGTATTTAATATGTTCATAGGCATAGAGAAAGGCGCGATTCTATACGAGCTGCTGGACCTTAAATACCCGACGGACGTCCCCATTTATTCGTACGGAACCTTTGAAAGTATAAAAGATAGACTTAATAGGGTCTTCAAAAATATCGCAAGCGAATTCTTCTTAACACCTATTTTGGGGGCCAAGCTACTCTTCGAGTATATATGTTTAACTATCGGAACAATATTAGCTTTTCGGTCAACAAGAAGTCGACTATATGCCATTGTAGTAATAGTCACCTTAGCATATTTCTCTGCTGCCGTCGGTCCAGTTGGATACCCCAGATACAAAATACCATTAATAGCTATCTATGCTCCTCTGGTTGGGATAGGATTTATGGCAATATGGAACCTAGCATTGAGTCATTATCAATCAATAAACTTTAACGCTAATCAAAATGCCAGATGATTATAACTATCACTTTCCAAAAATCCTATAAAAGAATTAACTCTATATGAACAAAAAACGGGCCATTATAATCGGTGCTGGGCCTGCCGGTCTAACAGCAGCATATGAACTTCTTACCGGTACAGAAGACATCATACCGATAATATTGGAGGCTACCGACAGCGTGGGAGGAATATCTCAAACGGCCTCATACAAAGGAAACCGAATAGATATGGGTGGGCACCGCTTTTTCTCCAAATCTGAGAAGGTTATGAATTGGTGGTTCAATATTCTCCCTATGGAAACAAACGTCTCGTCAAAAAACCAAGAACTATTTATTACCTATCAAAACAAATCCACCAAGGTAACAACGCAAGATACTCTAGTGGATCCAAATATCCATGATGAAGTCATGCTGGTCCGTTCCAGACTTTCCAGAATATTTCATCAAGGTAAATTTTTTGACTATCCCTTGGCATTAAACCTAAAAACCATCTCCAATTTAGGATTCATGACAACCTTTAAAATTGGCATAAGTTACATATACAGTCAAATCTTTAAAATACGTCCTGAAAGTAATCTGGAACACTTTTTTATTAACAGATTCGGACGAATTTTATATAGGAAATTCTTTCGAGACTACACTGAGAAAGTTTGGGGGGTACCATGCACAAATATAAGTGCGGAATGGGGCGCCCAAAGAGTTAAAGGATTATCACTATACAAAGCTCTTGTTGACGCGCTTACCAAAATATTGCCGAAGGCATTTAGAGCGAATAAGCGACACACTGAAACAAGCTTGATTGAACAATTCCTATACCCCAAATATGGACCTGGACAAATGTGGCAAGTGGTGTCGGACAAAGTTTGCGACATGGGAGGAGTGCTTCACATGGAAAGCGAAGTAACAGAAATTGAACTGGATGGGCCATTAGCCACAAAAATAACCTATTATGACCACGTTAACCAGAGGTATAAAGCGGAAATCGCGGATTTTGTCATATCTACCATGCCAGTTAAAAATCTTGTTCATTCATTCAAGCCTACACCTCCAAGAAAAGTCGTTGAATTAGCGGACGGTTTGCAATACCGAGATTTTATAACTGTCGGGATATTAATGCGTGAACTATCTACCTCAGGAGGAACTATCCCCGACAACTGGGTTTATATACAAGAACCTGATATTACGATGGGCCGATTACAAATATTTAATAACTGGAGCGAATACATGGTTGCGAAACCACACGAGACCGTTTGGATCGGGTGTGAATATTTTGCAAATGAAAATGATGAACTTTACCTTAAAGATGACAACGCAATTATCGAACTCGCAAAATCAGAACTTACGAAGATGGGCATGATAGATCCCCAACAATACATTGATGGGGTAGTTTTCAGACTACCAAAAGCCTACCCGGCCTATTTTGGTACCTATAATGAGTTTGAAACGATTAAATCGTATTGCGACACAATTAAAAACCTTTTCCTAGTAGGCCGAAACGGAATGCACAAATATAATAACCAAGACCACTCAATGTTAACAGCAATGACCGCTGTGAACCTAATAAAGAGTGGTTCGACAGATAAAGAAGATATTTGGACTGTTAACACAGAATCGGAATACCACGAAGCCAAGTAGAAACCGTCAACGAAGAAAATGATTTACTTTTAACTATGCCTAACTTCCTGATGTGTTTCCACATAACTCCTACGGACAGAGGAGAATTTCTTAAATACGTAATTGGCGGAGGCTCCGCCTACACAATAGATTTTCTTTTACTGATTATCCTCACTGAAGTTTTCGGGGTTCCAGTCTTGGTGTCAGCAGCCGTATCTTTTCTCATAGGATTGATAATTATTTATCTCCTGAGTATAAAATGGATTTTTCAAAACAGAATACGAAAAAATACATACCAAGAGTTTTTCATATTTTCATTCATAGGTATTATTGGGTTATTTATAAATGAAACATTGATATGGGCTTCATTATTGACTGAAACCTTACATTACACTATCGCGAAAATCATATCGGCAGGACTAGTATTTATATGGAATTTCTCTGCACGTAAACTACTATTGTTCCGATAGTTAAAAAATAAATAAAAATATCAAGTTTAGTAGATATGAAGGCTATACAGCATGCCAAATAAATATGAAAACAGAGTATCGGTAGGAGTTTTCGGATGCGGAAGCATAGGAAGAGAACTCACCTATCAAATAAGCCAAACCTCCCATAAATTCGCCAAGATAGATGCTCTTTGTGATCGCTCAATTTTTAAAGCTCAAACCCTAAATGAAGATCTACAATTGAACAGCCTTATCACAAACGACTTGGAAAGAATTACAGAGCAACATGACGTAGACGTAATAGTTGAATGTGCTTCAATATCTGCAGTATGGGATGAAGCTACGATGATATTGGAAAGTGGTAAAGATCTCATGATTATGAGTTCTGGAGCACTTTCCGACGAAAAGTTTTTAAATAATGTAACAAGTGTTGCATCAAAAAATCACCGACGACTGATTGTGCCTTCTGGAGCTATAGGTGGAATAGACACCATAAAGGCAGTAAAAAACCAACTCGAAACCGTTACACTTACTACAACAAAACACCCTAAAAGCCTAAAAGGGGCACCTGGATTCAAGGAGTGGGCGGATAGGGAAATAACCGAACCCATTCTACTTTATTCTGGATCAGCAAGAAATGTTGTTGCCTTGTTCCCGTCTAATACCAACGTCGGAACAACATTAAGTCTCGCAGGTATAGGATCAGACAAAACAAAAGTGAATGTTATTGCTGACCCATCCATTTCTGTCAATAAACATGAAATAGAAGCTCATGGAAAATTTGGCTCTATAAAGCTTCAATTTTTGCTAGAGCCAAGTAAAAGGAATCCTAAAACTAGCTCACTCGCTATTTTATCCGCAGTAGAGGCATTAAGAACCGCATATTCATCCCAATTAGAACTCGGAACTTAAAAACATACCCCAGCCTACAGGATATTGTAATTTTGGAATTTCAATATCTTGATGTTGATTTTCATATTTAACTATAAAATTCGGTCTATGGTTTTGTTGACCCAAGAACTCATTTCGTGAGGAGAAGTTACTGAATCTGCTTTACAAACATTGTTTTTGGACAATTTGGAAAATGAAGTAACCCCCATCAGAGACATTGCCACATTTATTTCCTCTTCCATAATTTGGAGGGTACGAAAAAGAGCTGGGGCACCCCCAGCGGCCAAAGCCCAAGCCTGCATTTTGCCTATGGCAACAACGTCCGCCCCCATCGCAACAGCTTTAATGACATCACTTCCTCTTTGAATACCTCCGTCAAGTACAATTTGAACCGTACCACTAACTTGGTCAGCTATTTCTGGAAGTATGTCCATAGTGCCCAAACCATGATCGAGTTGGCGTCCGCCATGATTTGAAACCCAAAGGACATCTACCCCATGCTCGATAGCTATCTTTGCATCTTCCTTTGTAGCAACCCCTTTCAAAAGCATCGGAAGATCACATTCAGATTTAATTTTGGACAAAGTATCCCACGTAACTCTTTGAGTCCAATTAGTCTGGCTTGGATCAAATGCCGAGTCAGGTCGCCAACCACTAATTAAAGGCCTTTCCCTCCTACTATAACTCGCTGTATCCGCCGTAATACAAATACCTTTATATCCAGATGCCTTTATTCGAGCAATCATATCTTTTGTCCATTCCCAGTCCCCGTGTATGTAAAGCTGATATATTTTTGTTGATTCATTACTTTGGGCGACAGATTCAAGGCTTGGTTGTGACACAGAACTAACCACCTGTATAGTTCCAAACTTATCTGCAGCCTGCGAAGACGCGATGGCTCCTTCAGGAGAAAACACTTCCAAAGTCCCTACCGGTGCCAATATTAAAGGCATCGATATCTGAACTCCCATAAACTGAACCGTTAAATCTATATCACTTACATCAACAAGTATTCGTGGTCGAAAGGCTATTTGGTCTAAAGCCAAGCGATTCCGCCTCATTGTAGTTTCTGATTCAGAACCCCCTACCAGAAAATCCCAGGGCCCCTGAGCGAGGTTTTGCCGAGCTCTTTGGATTATTTGTTCATTAGTTTTATACAAAGAGAAATCTTCTGACATCTTGTTCCTTCTTAAAAATGATTTGTCTGGTTATCTATTTCTACCTGTCTGACCATGCAGCACAACAAGTCAGAGGTTCATTCATTAATTTCACGTTTTGGAACCCATCGGTTGTCATCACATAGACATCAACCTCTTTGTTCAGCAAATTCAAACCTGTGTACATTATTTTCCCATTCTGTGGAGACCAATCCATATGGGTAAAAATTAATTCTCCTTGCCCTGATACCGGCCACCGACTAATCGGTATTTGTTCCCCCGTTTCCACATCTAAAAACAAGATCTGTCTTTGATTTTGCCTGTTTCTAGGTCCATTGCATATCAATTTGTCATCTTTGAAGGAACGTACCCCGCACCGTAGTTCAGTCCCCTCGGAGGCGATTGTCGCGCCAGATAGGTTATCATCCGCCTTTGCAATATACGTCACAACTTGACCACTCGACGTTGTCCGATTAGCGTTTAAAGAAATTTTATCCCCCCTTGACGCCCATGTAACGCCGACCCCTTTAAAATTCAATTCGTTCATCCTTGATTCATCAATATCTACTTCAAACATTTCCGAATCTTCAAATTTAGTTCTGTTATTAAGCAAGGTGAAAAGGATCTTGTTCCCATCTTCATTCCAACATCCTGCCGACAGCATGATATGTTTTTTATGATCCTCTATATCTGTAATTTGCCTTTGATTCTCCCCATCGGTGTCTATCACATACAAATTCTGGGCCAGCGTCTCCGGATCGAGCCCGACGTACGCTATCCGTTTCCCCTTAGGGCCCCAGCACAAAAAGTTCATCACTTTTTGTTCCGTGACAAGTTGTATATTGTTGCTCCCGTCAACATCCATTATGTGCAAATCACCAAGCAACAAAGGTATTTGGGCGGAATCAACCGACAGGTATGCTATCTTCGGGTTTTCTCGATGAGCACACCCTACCAGTATAAATAAACAAAAAAATAGAAGTATTAAACCTTTGCGCATAACATAAATTATATACATTCCAACCGTTAAATATCTTTTGACCTATTATATCCAGCTAACACTATATTCACTTGAAATAATCCGACGTATGCATTAACACCCATTAGCAATTCCTTTTTTGTTTATTTCGCATATTAGTGACGTATTTCGCATTTTTCTTATTATCTTATTTACGCCAGTATCGCAATTACATCCATATTTTTCCCCCTTATTATCGCATTTCATGCTATTATTTCGCATTTCTTTTTGTCATATTATAGTCATAGTATTGCAGAATCCAAATATACTAGTATTTATGTTGTGATTTTCGTACATTTTCGAGACAATTACAAACTGTCGCCGAGGGCTACAAAAGTTCAGGGAGTTGGTCGCAACATTCCTATCAAGGTACTATACATCAATTAGTTTTGCGCCATTAGTAGCAAATTAACTTGTGCTTAATTCGCATATTTTAAGTCTCATATTGCATTAAATTTCTATATTGCTGGACATTTATATCGCAATCATATTGCCGTCTCCATGATATAATTTCGCATATTAAGGCATAAAATAGCATATTTTATTTCGCAATTATGAACAAACAATTCACAGAACAAAAAATTACAGCCCATAAGTTGTATGTTTTAGGATTCAGCCATTCTGAAATACTTCTAAAATTGGAGATGGATTTTGAAAAATCTGTTTCTAGTAGAACTCTCAGCTACTGGATCAAGTATTTCAAAGGACTTAAACATGATCAGGATTATCTGGATAACCCATTTGAGTTGCATAAAATAGGTGACCATGGGTTACCATGGGAGTCTGGCGACTACTTATGCGATATGTCGTACGAATTGGCGCGCAACCCAATAGTATCAATGCAGATGACACATGGGAAACTCGACAATGACCTTACATTTATTCCAACTGTACGAGAGGCCAAATGGTGGTGGCGTATACATTTATTGGCCAAAGACGATTTCAATTATTCAGATGTATATTTGATGTCAATAAATTACGTAGACAGAGAAATACTTTCTAACATTACTGCCACCAACGCTAATTATTCTGATTTAGATGGATTCATGACGTACAAGCCATGGAGAAATCAAATGAGGGGAAATGAATACGGTGAAGCAACCACATTAGGAACACTAGCTACCATCAGTGAAAGTTCACATAATAGTAGTCTAATCAGGCCTGACATTCCCGAATATATTATAAAAATGTGGACGCAACCAGTTGAAGGGGAATCTTACAAATATTTCACTCCTTCCAAAGCACTATATCTAAACTACCTAATCTCCCTGGTGGCAAATGGAGACGTAAATCAACCAAATGATTTGTATAGCAATATAAGTCTAAACAATCTACACGATATTTTTTCTAACGAGGAATTAAACGAAATACCGATAAAGGCTAAAGAGGCTATAAATCGTATTAAATGGTGGCAATCTCAAGAAGAGTCAATGGCAAATGTTGATTAATGTCAATCATGATCACACTCTGATATGGGAATAGAGGTCTCTATCTTCACATCAACAGATTGTTTTTGGGGTGTGCATTGACTCATTGAAAAAATCCACTACAGGATCAATCTAATATCCCTCTTGCACGCCAACTACAAGCTCAAAATGTAACGGGAGGCTTCATCTAGTCGGGAATATGTTTCACTACCTATTTGTTTGGCTTCATCACTATCCGGAAGCTGATCTCGGCGAACAAATGCGCAAGTCATAGCTGGACGAGCGACGGAACTAGTATTTAAGGTCCCGCTATGCCAAATATGTCCATTGAACACTATTACTGTACCCGACTGCGCCATTAATTTTACTTCGTCAACGTTCGATTCCATCGGGTTACATGACCAACTATGTTTATGTTGCACTGGACAATCTTTATTTGGAAGATTCCCATTGCGATGAGTTCCGGGTATTGCTCTTGTAGCGCCTGTTTGCTCAGTGAAATCAACAAGTGGCCAAATAGAATTACAAATATAATAAGTCCCTGGTTCGGTATCGGCGTTCCAGTCATTATGAAGCCTTTGTTGCCCAAAACCAGGACTGGGAACTCGTGCATTTAGGGATAATAGTTTGAATTCACCACTTAAAACATGTGAAATAGCGGCAAGAACGCGTGGGTGAGTAAAGCACACTTCAAATATCGGGTCCCTGTTGACGAGATAGTCGATACCATCTACACCTTCATCATGTTGCGGCCGTTCATCCAGAGCAATGAGCTCCTCTATACGATCCCTCATCCCTATTATCTGTTCTGTAGTCAAAATACCCCGTAGGTGTAAATAGCCTTCATTGTCCAAACACATTTTTTCCTGAGACGTTAAAGTATCATCACGAACACCTAAATCATATAGAGCCTGTTTCATATCCATTAATTTTGATCTCCTTTCTATCTGACTGACATATGTATTTCCGTATTTAACGAAAAACCATGACCTGAAAATAAATAAGGTTCTTTACATAAGTGATCACAGGTCGCTCACGTTTGCAATTGCGAAAATCATAACGTATCTACGTACAATCAGAGAAATCTACCTTGAGATCAGTAAAGTAACAGGATTTCAAATGACTGTTGTGTATAATCGCAGCGGATAGCTTTAAGTAACCATTTTGACCCAAAGGAATAATAGATATGTCAGTTCTTGTATTATGGGAAGTCACTGTGAAAACTCAACATGCGGAAGATCTTTCAGACTTTATGAAAAATGAACTTCATTACACACGTGCGTATAGTGGGTGCAACGGACTCACAGTACACTCTAATAAGGACGCTCCCAACAACATAGTGGTCGTCCAACATTGGGATTCCAGAGAAGACTATGAATCTTATCTAGGTTGGCGAATGGAAAGAGGTGACGGGGGAAAAATGGAAACTTGGTTTATAGGTGAACCAAACATTCGTTACTTCGACAATA